>Ga0182030_10002421_pt1 | contig 39551 bp, 37 predicted proteins | sample 812S3MmetaG_FD_121299 | JGI IMG/M metagenome (GOLD analysis project Ga0182030, IMG submission 121299) | Permafrost microbial communities from Stordalen Mire, Sweden - 812S3M metaG (Illumina Assembly) | ecosystem: Environmental > Terrestrial > Soil > Wetlands > Permafrost | place: Sweden...
CAGGTCGCCATCGCCCACCAGACGGCAGCCTAGCGCATCGGCAATTTGACGGAGTTTCATAAAACCGGCAACCACCAGCGTACCAAGGTGGCGGGCGGGGTGGCTGGTGGGGCAGGCGCTTCCGCCTGCCAACCCGGCCTTTCCAGGGCTTCGCGCTCGTTCACCGCCGCCCACGCAAGCAAAATCCGGCCCGCCCTGCGTTTTCCCCATTCCCCCTCCTGCGGGATTATAATCAAGCCAACGGCGTGCTCCGCGCCGCCCAACCTTCCGCCTACCCACACACCATGACCGACTTCTTGCATTCCGTTCGCGACGGACGCCTGTTGCACCTCACCCTCAATCGTCCCGACAAGCGCAACGCCCTCGATGCCGCCCTTTGCCGCGCCCTGCTCACCGCCCTCGAGGAGGGCGCCAAAGATCCCGCCGTGGGCGCCATCCTGCTCACCGGGAATGGCAAGGCCTTCTGCGCCGGCATGGACCTGGCCGAGATCGAGCACGGCCCCGACACCGACGAACTCAGGGTGCTCCACGAACAGCTCTTTACCATCGGCTCGCGGCTGGCCAAACCGCTCATCGCCGGCGTCTACGGCGCTGCCCTGGGCGGTGGCACCGGACTGGTGGCCAACTGCCACATCGTCGTGGCCTCCTACGAGGCCAGTTTCGGCCTCACCGAGATCCGGCTCGGACTGTGGCCGTTCCTGGTTTATCGCGCCGTGGCGAGCGCGGTGGGCGAGCGCCGCACACTGGAGCTTTCCCTCACCGGACGGATTTTCCGCGGCCGGGAAGCCCGCGAGATGGGCCTGGCCCACGAAGTGGCGGAGGATGCGGCGGCCCGGGCGGCCGATATCGCCCGCGCCGTGGCCGGATTCAGTCCCGCGGCCCTCCAAAACGGCATGGATTTCGTCCAGCGGGTGCGCGGGCTCGATTGGCAGCAGGCCGGCGTCATCGCCCGGGAGGCGCGCAACCGCCAGTTCGCCGGCGACGATTTCCAGGAGGGGATTCGCGCCTTTCACCAGAAGCGCAAGCCGCGCTGGCCCTCCTTGGGGGATGCCGATGCCTGAAAACTTGCTTGCCACTCAATATTTGCGGATATGCGACACTAGTGGTTGTGGTGTCTTGGCTTGCGGTACTGTCGGTTGGGGTGATAGTGCTTTACTTTTCCGCCTAGTGCGTTTAGTATAGTTACAACTCTCCCCCGAGCCAAGCGAGGTTAAAGCTTTGCTGAAACTGAAACGCGTCGAACTACAGGGATTTAAGAGCTTCTGCGATCGCACCGAACTCCGCTTTAACGGCGACGGCATCGCCGCCATTGTCGGCCCCAACGGCTGCGGCAAGAGCAACATCAGCGATGCCATCAGTTGGGTCCTGGGCGAACAATCCGCCAAAAGCCTGCGTGGCGTCCGCATGGAAGACGTGATCTTCGCCGGCACCCGCGACCGCAAACCGCTCGGCATGGCCTACGTCACCATGACCCTGGTCGATCCCGACCTGTACAACGAAAACGCCGCCCACAAGCTTCAGCCCGTGGAAGGCGGGCACCCGCCCAAAAACGCGGAGATTACCATCACCCGCCGCCTCTACCGCTCCGGGGAAAGCGAATACCTCATCGACGGCCGCTCCGCCCGCCTGCGCGACATCCAGGAGCTGTTCATGGGCACCGGCCTGGGACCGGAAAGCTACGCTATCATCGAGCAGGGGCGCATCGGCCAGATCCTTAGCTCCAAACCGCAGGACCGGCGATCCGTGATTGAAGAAGCCGCCGGAATTACCAAATTCAAGACCAAAAAGCGCCTCGCCGAAGCCAAACTGGAAGGCGCCAAGCAGAACCTGGCGCGCGTCTACGACATCCTCGAGGAAGTCACCCGCCAGGTGAATTCCCTCAAGCGCCAGGCCTCCAAGGCCAAACGCTACGGCGAGCTCAAGATCGAGCTCGATACCCGCCTGCGCGTCGTGCTCGGCGGCAAGTACCGCCTGCTGGAGCGCGATGCCGCCAAAACGGCCATCGAACTCAGCGTCGCCGCCGGCGAATTGAAGTCCCTCGGCGACCAGGTGGCGGAGCGCGAATTGGCGCACGAGAGCCGGCAGGTGGCCTGCTATGAGGTGGAGTACAAGCTCACCGAAGCCCGCCAACAACTGGCGGAGCGGCAGGTGGAGGCCGAGCGCACCCGCGGCCGCCTCGAGTCGCAGGTCAAGGAAAGCGGCTCCATCGAGCAGCGCATCGCCCAGAACGAGAAGGACACCCAGGACCTCGGCCTGCGCCTCGATGCGCTCGATGCGGAGATCGCCGGCCATAAGAAGGATGTCGAGGAGCTCGAAGCGCAGATCTCTACCGCGCGCCAGCGCATGACCGAGATCAACCAGCAGCGCGAGGGATTGCAGCTCAAAATCCGCGAGCGCGAGCGCGCCATCGAGGGCGGGCGGCAGGTGATTCTGCGCCTGCTCGGTGAGGCCTCCACCCTCAAGAATCAGTTGGCGCAGATCGAAGAGTACCTGGCCGGCATCGATCGCGAGACCGCCCGCGCCACCCGCGAAGAGACCGTCGCCGCCGCCGAAATCGAGCGCCTCGACATCGCCCGCAAGCAGCTTTCCGAGACCGTGGCGCAGCGCCAGATGGAGCTCGAAACCGTCACCGGCGAGCGCCGCCGCACCGAGGAAGACCTGGCCGACCGCCGCAAACTCGCCGCCGAGCTCCGCCGCGAGATCGATGGTCTCAAAACCGAGGTCAGCCAGATTCGGGCGCGCAAGGAATCGCTCGAGCAGGTGCTGGCCCACCGCACCTACACCACCGAAAGCGTCAAGCGCTTGTTCGCCTCGCTCGAAAAGGGCAGGGCCGACGACCTCAAGCCCCTCGGCGTGCTCGCCGATTACGTCGAAGTGGACCCGCAGTTCGAAAAACCCGCCGAAGAGTTCCTCCACGAAGAGCTGGAGTACGTGGTTGTGCAGAACTGGCAGCAGGCCGAGCGCGGCCTCGATTTTATCCGCGCCGAATTGGAAGGTCGCGCCACCTTCCTGGTGCACCCGGAGCCCAACGGGCATTCGCGCAGCCGGCTGCCCGAGCCCGCCATCGGCCCCGAGACCGGCATCAGCGCGCGCCTCAGCGATTCCCTCCGCCTCACCAATGGATTCAAGGACCGCGCCATCGACCTGATGCCCCGCGTCTCCCTGTGTTTCCTCGCCGAGGATCGCTCTAGCGCCCAGCGCCTGGCGGTCAGCTATCCGCACCTCTACTTCCTGCTGACCGATGGCGCCTGCTATCACGGCCAAACCGTCACCGGCGGCAAGAAAAGCGGCGCCGGTCCGCTCGCCATGAAGCGCGAGGCGCGCGAGCTGGCGGTGAAGTTGAAGGGGCGGCAGGGCGCGCTGGATGAGATGCTCGCCCGCCTGGACGCTCTCACGCAGGAGATCATCGGCTACGAGGCCGAGCTGGAACGCCTGCGCGCCCTGCAACAGTCGCGCGAGAAGGATCGGGTCGCGCTCGATCATGAAATGCGCAAGCTGGGCGAAGACCTGGCGCGCACCAATTCCCGCGTCAGCGTGGCCCGCCTGGAGTTGGAGCGCCTGCGCCGCGATGCCGATAAATCGGCCGATCAGCGCGAGCGCAATCGCTGCGCCGTGGCCGAAAAAGAACGTCTGCGCGCGGAGAGCGAGCAGGCGCTGGAGAACGAGCGCGCCGAGTTGGAGAAGTTGGAAGGCCAGGCCGCCACCATCGTCGAAGAGCACGCCGTAATCCGCGCCGAGCTGGCCGCGCTCGAAGAGCGCTATCGCGGCGAGCGCTCCGCCATGGGCCGCCTGCAGCAGCAGTTCCACGAAACCACCAACCGGCGCAACGCCATCGCGCCGGAAATCTCCCGGCTGGGCGAACAGCGCGCGCGTCTGCTCGCCGACAACATCGAGCTCGATCAAAAGGGGGCGCTCCTCGCCGGGCAGATCGCCACCCTCGAGGCCCAGGTCAACGAAATGGCCGCGCAGGATGCCGCCCTGCGCGAAGCCCTGCGCGCCAACGAGGAAGAGTTGAAGGGACTGCGCGCCGCCGTGCAGGAAATGCAGGAGATGCGCTCGCAGATCGAGATCGACCTGGTCCGCAAGCAGGCCGAGCTGAAATACCTCGACGAAACCAGCCGCAAGGAACTGGGCTGCCCGGTGGAGGATCTCTCGGCTGCCGGCGATCCCATCCCCGACAGCGACGCCATCGCCGAAGCCGAGCAGTCCGCCAACGAGGTGCGCAACCGCATCGAAGGGCTCGGCGCCGTCAACGCCGCCGCCATGGAGGAATACCTGGAGGCGCAGCAGCGCCACGATTTCCTCAGCGCCCAACGCCAGGACCTGATTGATTCCATCCGCGACACGGAGAAGGCCATTCAGGAGATCGAACTCGTTTCGCGGCAGAAATTCTTCGAGGCCTTTGAAGCCATCAACGCCCACTTCCGCGTCGGCTTCCAGACGCTCTTCGGCGGTGGCACCGGCGAGATGCGCCTCACCGACCAGGAGAACATCGCCGAAAGCGGCATCGATATCGTCTGCTCGCCTCCCGGCAAGCGGTTGCAAAACGTCCTGCTGCTCTCCGGCGGCGAGAAGGCGCTGGCCGCCGTGGCACTGTTGATGGCCATCTTCCGCTATCAGCCCAGCCCGTTCTGCGTGATGGACGAAGTCGATGCCCCGCTGGATGAGGCCAACATCGGGCGGCTCACCCGGCTCATCAAGGAGATGAGCGTGAATACCCAGTTCGTGGTCATCACCCACTCCAAGCGCACCATGGAAGCGGCGCAGGCGTTATACGGCGTCACCATGCAGGAGCCCGGCGTCAGCCGCCTCGTCAGCGTGAAGTTCCACGCCGCCGCCGAAGCCGCCGCGTAGTGGCATAAGGCTCCGCCTTGTGCATCCGAACAAAGCTCGGACGTGCCCGCTAAATTATCTCGCCCACCCTTGTAAGAAACCGCGCCAACCTGTATCTAATAGGTTTGGGGCGATGAATCATTCCGAGCGCGAGCGCATCTTCGAAGAGCTGTTCCAGCGGCACAAGGCGCCCCTCCAGCGCCTCTGTTTCGCCTGGCTCAACGCCCCTGGCGACGTGGAAGACCTCTTTCAGGAGATCATGAGCCACGTCTGGCACGCCCTGCCCAAGTTTCGCGGCGAGGCCCAGGCCGGCACCTGGCTCTACCGCATCGCCGTCAACACCGCCCTGCTTTACCGCCGCAAATGGCAGCCGGCCGAACCCCTGCTGGAGTTGGCCGATCCCTCCGCCGGCGCCCATCGGGACCTGGAGGACCGCGAGCGCCTCGACGCCCTGCGCCGCGCCATCGCCGTGTTGCCCGACCAGGACCGCCTGGTCGTCACTCTCCTGCTCGAAGGCCTCACCTACCGCCAGATCGCCGACGTCACCGGCCTCACCGTCAACTACGTCGGCGTCAAGCTCTCCCGCATCAAGCAGGCCATCGAACAGCGCATGACGGAGGAATTCCATGGCGCAATTTGAAGAACTCCAGCAACTCTGGCAGCACCAACCCGAGCCCATCGTGTCGTCGCTCGACGCCGCCGCGCTGACCCACGCCTTCCGCCGCTATGGCCGGCGTCACGATCTCATTAATCTTGGCAAGGTGATCCTGATCGCCTGCCAGTTGATTTTCCTAGTCGCGCAACTCCGTCACCGCCCGCTTGCGCTCTTCGGCGCCTGTATCGCGGATGCCAGCGCGGTTCTTTTCGTGATTTCCGATTGGCGGACCGGGCGCGCCATCGCCCGGCTGAACTTTGCCGCGCCTTCGATGGACTTCCTGCGGAGCGCCATTGCCCGTCTCGAAGCGCAACGCAATCCCTTCCGCTCGCGCCAGTTCTTTCTCGCTGTGGGCGGGGTGTGGGTCGGCTCCAATGTGATGGTCGCTAGCGACTGGCCTCGTCTGCCACTCTCAGGCGCTCTCACCAGCCTCGCGCTCACCACCGCCGCGCCGTTCGCCGCCTACGCTCTTGGCCGGTGGATTCGCGGTAAGCGCTTCGCAAAGGAATGCCTCCCGCTCATCCTCCGCCTGGAACGCGTGCTTCAAACGATGGAGGACGACCGCCTATGAACACCACTCTCATCGGCCAACTCGTCGGCCTGCGCTACAAGCTCCTGTGGGCCAAGACGCGCTCCCGCAACGGTCGCATCGCCCTCTTCCTGGCCGGCTACCTGCTGCTCGTGCTCGTCATCGGTTTGCTCACCACCGGCGGGTTTGCCGCCGCCATGCTCGCCGTCCGCACCGGCAAGGCGGAGCCTGTCGCCCAGGGCGCGCTCACCGCTCTCTTTCTCGAAGCCGTGCTCGCCGCCAATATTCTGGGCTTCGGCATGGGCGCCGTCTTCGCCGACACCGAACTCCGCCGCTATCCCCTCACCGCCGCCGATCGCCGCATCGCCCGCCACCTAACCGGCATCCTCGACCCCTTCTGGTTCCTGTTCTTCGCCCTCGAACTCGGTCTCGCCGTGGGGCTCTACGTCATGGGCGCCGGGAGCTTCTGGTTCGGCCTCGCCGCCGTCCTGCTCCTCTTCGCCGCCAACTACCTGCTCGCTCGCGTAGTCGGCCTTTTCATCGATCAACTGATCGAGCGCAAGGGCGGGGCGCCCATTCTGATGGGGCTCATCATGACGCTGGCGATCCTGCCCTCGGTGGTGGCTTCGCAGCTCCGGAAAGATCCCGCCATGGTGGCCGCCGTGGTGCAACGTCTTCAATACACCCCCCCGTTCGGCGCGGCCGCCGCCATGATCCACCCCGGTCTGCCGGGTGTCCACGGCCTCGCCATCGTCATCACCTGGATCCTGGGACTGGCCGCCCTTCTGGTGTGGCTCGAAAAGCGCCCGCCGCTGCGCCAGGTTGCCGAGTCCGTCAAGATCGATTGGGACAGCCCGTTCGACCGCGTGGGCGCGCTCTTCGGGCCGCGGATGGGTCCGCTGGTGGGCCACTGGCTGCGCTTCTACGGCCGCAACAGCCGCACCCGGACGCTTTCTCTGATTTCGCTGCCCCTGCTCGCCTTCCTCACCTTTCAGCTCGGCCGCCAGTCGAAAGCGCCCCACGGCCTGTTCATCGCCGCCTTGGGCACTTTCCCCATGGTCACTTTCCTCGGTACCTCCCGCATTTCGGTGAATCAGTTCGGCTACGTCGGGGGCGCCTTCCGCCGCTACTTCCTGCTGCCCATCCACCCCTCCGCCACCCTCCGCGCCGCCAGCTACGCCGCCGTCACCATCGGCGCCTCGATGCTGCCGGTTGCCCTGCTGGCATGGCTCCTCTTCTCGCCCTACCCGTTCGATGCGCGCATGCCGCTAATGCTGCTCTGCGCCGGCTTTACGGGACTGTTCGTGCTCCACGGGCTCGGCATCTGGGTGACCCTGTTCAACCCGCGCAAGGGCAACTACAATAGCCACTTCGGCAACGATCTTTCGCTCGGCGGCAACATCGTGCTGATCGGCGGCATGCTGCTGTCCATGTTCGTGCCGCAGTGGTTGTATCGCGCCCGGCCGGCTTTGGTATCGCCGGAATCCTGGTGGATGTTTTTGCCGCTGCCCGTCCTGGCCCTCGCATTCTACCTGGCGACCTTGCAATTCGCCGGACCCGTTTTCGTGACCCGCCGCGAGAAGCTGCTCGCCATTGTGGAAGGAAGAAACTGACCGATGGACGCCATTCGCACCACCAACCTGACCAAGAACTACGGCCAAAAATCGGCCGTCGAGAACCTCTCCCTGGCCGTGCCGGCCGGCACCATGTTCGGCTTCCTCGGCCCCAACGGCTCCGGCAAGAGCACCACCATCGGCTGCATGACCGGCCTGCTCGATCCCACCTCCGGCGAGATCGAACTGCTCGGCCAGCGCTTCACCGCCGATAGCGCCGCCATCAAACGCCGCATCGGCGTCATGCCCGAAACCCTCGGCCTCTTCGAGCCGCTCTACGCCCACGAGTTCCTCGCCTTCGTCGCCCGCATGTTCGGCCTCGATGAAGCCACCACACGCCGGCGCGTCACCGAATTGCTGGAGGCGCTCGAACTCACCGACACTTCCAAGACGCTCTCCGAGTACTCCACCGGCATGCGCAAGCGCGTCGCCTTCGCCGCCGCCGTCATCCATTCCCCCGAGGTTCTGTTCCTCGACGAGCCGTTCGAAAGCATCGACCCGGCCGGCGTCTCCCTCATGAAACAATGGCTGCGCCGCTTTACCGCCCAGGGCCGCACCGTCTTTATCACCAGTCACGTCCTGGAAACCGTGGAGCGCGTCTGCCAGCACGTCGCCATCATCACCCGGCCCGGCAAACTGGTCTGGCAGGGCGACATCACGGCGCTCGCCAACGATGGCGCCGTGGTCTGTAACGGCCAGGAATTCCGCGCCCTGGAACCGCTCTTCCTGCACCTCACCGGGGAGCGCTACACCGACCTCGCATGGCTGTGAGCGTGCAGATTTTCGGCTTGCTGAACTCGCCGGCGACCCGCGCCGCCCAGCGCTTCTTCAAAGAGCGCCGCGTCACCATCCATATGGTGGATTTGCGGCAGAAGCCGATGGCGCCCGGCGAAATCAAGCGATTCATCCAGCGTTTTGGCGTGGCCGGACTGCTCGATAGCGATGGCAAAGCGTACGTTGACGCCGGCCTGAAATACTACAAGCTGTCCGATGCGGAACTGCTGGCGCGGATCGAGCGCGATCCCAAGCTGCTCAAGCTGCCGCTGGTCCGCGGCGGCAAGGTGCTCAGCGTCGGGCACGATGAAGACTCGTGGAAAGCGATGCTCGAAACCGCTCCATGAGAAGCCGTAAGAACCGGGACGGCCCTCCCTGCCGCACCACCCCGGCACACAAAATAAGGGGCCGGTTTCCCAGCCCCCAAACCATCGGTCCGTTCGCGATTTAGAACGTGAATCTCACCTGGAAGCGCAGCGTGCGCGGGTTTTGCCACGCTTGCGGCGTGCCGTAGAGAGAGCTCAACGTGCTCTTCTGCGAGTTTGCCAAACCCGCGTAATCGTAGCCCTTGCTGTTCAGGACGCCGTAATCGAAGCCGGCCTGCGCGGCCTCGGTAGCCGTGCAGTTCGTGCCCGCCGAGCCGCAGGGCGCCGGGTCGATGCCCCCGGTGCGGATCAGGTTCGAGTATCGCGAAACTTCCCAAAAGTACCTCCAGGCATAAGCAAATCCCTGATGATCCAAAGGGTTAGTGCTAATCGGCTACGCCTGTCTACCAGTACAGCGCCGGTACGGAAGGCCCTTCCCCAACGCCCCCGCATGGCACATCATAGATCCAGATGATCCGTATCTACTACAACAACGGCCGAGTGCTCCAGGGAGTAGTGCTCGCCTTCGGGGACCGCCTGGTCCGCGTCGCCATCAAAGATTCAGACGATGCCGCCGAATTCCGTCTGGTTAACCGCGTCTGGGTTTCGGAGGACTGTGAAGTCGTCAGACTGGACTTCGTGGAACCCCCCGCTCCACTGGAGTGCGGCGGAGCCGGCCTCCTGGAAACCTTGTTCCCATCCGAGTTGCGGCCCCTCCCCGTCCCCCGGGTAATGTAGCGCCCCCAAAGCGTAGCCCTCCAGGGCCGGGTGCCCTCCGGGCGGCCGGCATTCGTGCCGGCATTCTTTTTGCCTTTCCTCCCCATTTGCCCCGGTACTACAACCTCACCCGTACGCCTGGCACTGTTCACCGCAAACCGCCTCCCGCATCTGAACCTTGGCTTCCGCCTCTGTTGAAGAAACCCGCAGCGGCCCCCCTCCCACCAGAACGGCCATCCCGCCGGCCGACACGCTGTCGGTCCCTGTCATCCGGCTGTTCGACCAACGCGATATCGAGTTCCTGCGCGCCGTGCCGGGATATACCGTCCGCGCGGAAACCGCCTTCCGGCGCCGCCGTTGCCGCATTTTCCGTACCTGGCTGCGCAGCTTACGGACCTTGCGGATCGAGTCCCCTGAATTTCACCAGCCAGTGGCGCCGTCCCTGCTCCGCCGCCGCGTGCGTTTCGCCTGCGCCATGGTTCCGGCCTAGTTCTGCCTGTTCCAGTACCGCTGGAAACTGGGCAGAGTCGACCTCGCCCCCGTAGTGCGACGCTTCCAAGCCATCCGCGACGAAATTCGGCACTGCACCCTCGCCCTTTCCTGTCCTGGCCACTAAACTAAAATCCGTATACTGCCGATTACTTCGTCATGGACTACCAGTGGGACAGACCATGGCTTTTTGTGGCCTGCCAACTCGCCCTCCTGTGGTATGTCGTGCCCGCCGCCGCGCAGGTAGTGAATTCAGCGCCCCTGCGCATCGGGTTCCAGGACGCGCTGCCTAGTCAGTTCCGGGACCCCGCGGGACGGCCGGCCGGACCCGCCGTGGATCTGCTGCGCGCAGTCGCCGCGCGCGAGGGCATTCGCCTGCAATGGGTCTTCTCACCGGAAGGACCCGAGCGTGCCCTGGCCTCGGGTAAGGTAGACCTGTGGCCGCTCCTGGCAGATCTGCCGGAGAGGCGGAAGTTACTCTACATCACCGCTCCATGGACCCGTATGGCCTACGCCATCGTCGTCCCGTCCACGCTCCATATCCGCGGGCCGGCGGACCTTGCCGGGCATTCCCTGGCTGCCAACCTGCAAATCTCTAGCGATCGCCGCACCGCAAGCAAGTTCTTTCCCCATTCCCCCTTGCTTGGCGTTCCCAACGCCACCGCGGTGATGAGCGCGGTTTGTAGCGGCGCGGCCGAAGCCGGGCTTATCTCGCTCAACAACAGCACCATGGCCGCCCCTCTGCAATCCTGTGCGCAGCGGGAACTGCGCGTGCGAGCCCTGGACGGCGCCAATTACTGGTTCGGCGTCGCCGCCCGCAAAGACAGCCGCCAGGCGCGCGCCGCCGCCGACCGCCTGCGCGACGCCATCGGCTACATGGCCCGGGAAGGTGCCCTGTTGGACATCGATTTCCGGTGGAACGCGCGTTTCACCAGCGAAGCCCTCACCGTCTTCGCCTTCTTTCGCACCCTCGCTTACGAGAGGGTGCTGATAGGCGCGCTTCTGGCTCTGGCTGTCGCCTTCGCCCTAATGGTCTGGCTCTTCGCCCGCTTGCGCGTCGCCCGCCGCCAGGCCGAAGCCGGCAGCCAGGCCAAAAGCCATTTCCTGGCCAACATCAGCCACGAGATCCGCACGCCCATGAATGGCATCATGGGCATGACCGGGCTCCTCCTCGATACCGGCTTGTCCGCCGAGCAGCGCGAGTACGCCGAGGTCGTCCGCCAGAGCGGCGACAACCTCCTCATGGTGATTAACGACATTCTGGACTTTTCCACCATCGAGGCCGGCCGCCTCGACGTCGAGACTTACCCCTTCGATCTGCGCTTGCTGGTGGCCGAGGTGGCCGAACTGTGGGAGCCCCAGGCGGATGCCAAAAACCTGCGGCTCATCGTCGACTTCCCTCCCGATGTCCCCAGTCGTTTGGTCGGCGCCGGCGGCCGCATCCGCCAGGTTCTCACCAAGCTCACCGGCAATGCCGTCAAGTTCACCCATAATGGCCACGTGCGTATCTCCGTCAAGTGTGCCGGCCGCACCCCTGAAAGCGTGCAAATCCGCATCTCCGTCTCCGATACCGGCATTGGCGTGGCCCCGCAAGAGTTGGCGCACATCTTCCGCGGCTTCACCCAGGCAGACCCCTCCACCACGCGGCACTACGGTGGCGCCGGCCTTGGGCTCGCCATATCCAAACAACTGGTCGAGCTCATCGGTGGATCGATTCACGCCCAAAGTTCCCCCGGCGAGGGTTCCAGGTTCTGCTTCAGCGTGCCCCTGAAGGTCGATCCGCAGCCATTGCTGAAAACAGCTCCATCGGGCAGCCTGGAAGGTTTGCGCACGCTGATTGCCGGCGATGACGAACTGAGCTGCCAGCTCGTCCGCGAGCAGATCTCCGGTTCGGGGATGCGCCACACCACCTTCGCCGGCGGCGGCGAAGTGCTCCAGGAACTCCATGCCGCCCAACGCGCCGGCGACCCATACCATTTCCTCATCGCCGATTTCCGCATGCCCGGCGCCGATGGCGCTTCCCTGGCGGCAGCCGTCAAGCGCGATCCCGCCATCCAAGAAACTGTCGTTGTCATCCTCGCCTCCGTCGGCAACTGGCGCGCCATCCGTCGCTTCGATGACGCGCCCGTCGACGCCTGCCTGGTCAAACCCCTCCGCCAATCCCAACTGCTGGAGGCGCTCTCCGACGCCTGGATCAAGCGCGGCCTGGCAGCCCTCGCCGCTCGCGTGGAGACGCCCTCTCAACCTGCCCCGGACCACTCCCCGGCCCGCGTCCTGGTCGCCGACGACAACGTCATCAATCAGAAGGTCGCCGTCCGCATGCTGGAGAGCCTCGGCGTCAGGGCCGATGTCTCCGCCAACGGTCATGAGGCCGTCGAAATGCTCCGCCTGCTGCCCTACGATCTGGTGTTGATGGATTGCCAGATGCCCCTCATGAACGGGCAGGAGGCCGCCACCGAGATTCGCAAACGCGAACCCCCAGGCCGCCGCACCCCGATTATCGCCATGACCGCCGAAACCGGCGCCGCCTGCCTCGATAGCTGTCTGGCCAGCGGCATTGACGACCTCATCCTCAAGCCCATCCGCATGGAAGTCTTGTTGTCGGCGCTCCACCGCTGGTTGCCCGCCGAACGCGAGCGGCATTGGCAGCCTGTCACGCCCACATCTAAAATAATTCTGTCCCCCCTAAGCCATTCTGCCGCGGAAACTTAGCTCGATTCGCCCATCTTCCGCCAGCTCCCGGCCCACGCCTCCGTGCCGTAATATGGATTCAGGGGGGAAATACGTGGCTTCCGCGCCTCTTTCGGAAATCATCGGCAAAGCGGACAGATTTGTCCCGCTTTCTATCGTCATTGTGATGTTAACTCGTTTATAATCAATAAAACATGGTCAGGCAGGCCGGACAAGTTTGTCCGGCTCTGACAAAATAAGGACCCGCCATCCGATTATGCAGATTGCAGCCATACACCACGTGGCCCTGAGCGTCACAGACCTGGAGCGCTCCCGCCGCTTCTACCGCGACATCCTGGGGTTGGAAGAGATCGCCCGGCCGCCATTCGACTTTCCCGGCGCCTGGTTCGCCACCGGGCCGTCCCAGCACATCCACCTCATCGTCCACCCCCACTCCACCTTCCGCACCGGCAAGGGCCTCGATAACCGCGATGGCCACTTCGCCGTCCGCGTCCCCAGCTACCGTCAGGCCGTGGACTTCCTCCGTTCCAAAGGCTATCGCGAGGACGCCGCCGCCGACCCCTTCCAGCACATGGTCCTGCAACCGCACGCCACCGCCGGCTTCCCCCAGATCTATATCCTCGACCCCGACCGCAACGTCATCGAGATCAACGCCGCCCGGTTGGATTAGCTTGCCACGTAATTCGTGCCGTAGGGTGCGCGCTGCTGGCGCGAGAGCATCCGGTTGGCTTCGTCGTCGTTGACGAAGCGCTCCGCTTTGGGGTCCCACTTAAGGGTGTGCCCCAAACGCATGGCGGCGTGAGACACCAGGCACGCCGTGCAGGAGCGGTGACCCACTTCGGCCGGCGCCACCGGTTCCTTCCGTGTGCGGATGCTTGTCAGCCAGTCCAGATGGTGATCGTTTTGCGGGCTGGCATGCAGATGGATCTCGCCATCCTTGATGCCGGTGGCAATGATCCTCCGGTCGCTAGAGTCGAGCGCCTCCTTTCCCGGCAAACTGCCCAGGGGTCGCCCGGGCACGTTGTTGGCGCGCGTCACCCAGATCCAGCCATCGTCGCCGATGAAGCGTAGTCCGGTGGGATATTTCTCGCTCATGTAAACCGTAGCGCCGTTGGCATAGAGGGCGCGCACGTGATACGGTCCGTGAACGTCCCACAGCCCGGACTTGGGGAACTGCGCGGTGGCGGAGATCTCCACCGGTCCGGATCGCTCCGTGTCCATGGCCCAATGCGCGATGTCGATGTGATGCGCGCCCCACCCCGTGACCATGCCGGCGCCGAACTGCTCGCACCGCAGCCAGCCGGGGCGGTCGTACCGCTTGCGGATGTCGGCCGATTGCGGGTGCACCCGGTTTTGAGTGTAGTAGGCCAGCGGCGTGGATCCCAGCCACTTGTCGTAGTCCAGATTCGCCGGCACGGGCATTTCGGGCTCGACATTGCCGGACGGGTCTTCCGGCAGGCCGATGAACACTTCCTTGATCTTTCCGATGCGCCCGTTGCGAATCAGCTCGCAGGCCAGGCGGAACTGCACGTCGGACCGCTGCTGGCTGCCCAGTTGCAAAATCCTGCCGGTCCGCTGCATGACGTCGGCCATCTGGCGGCCTTCGGCGATGGTCAGCGACGCCGGCTTTTGCAGATAGATGTCCTTGCCGGCGAGCGCGGCTTCCATGGCCGGCTGCGCGTGCCAGTGGTCCGGCGTGCTGATACAGACCGCGTCGATGCTCTTATCGGCGAGCATCTCCCGGTAGTTGGCGTAAGTGGCCACCTTATCGTATTTGCCGCTGCCCAGCGCCTTGTCGTAATAAGTTTCGATGAGCGATTTGGCGTCGGCCACGCGCACCGAATCCAGGTCGCAGACCGCCGCGTACCGCGCCAGCGCGTGGTGCTTCAAGAGGCCGTTGAACTCCGAGCTGCGCGCGATGCGGCCGCAACCGATCTGCCCCATCCGGATGAGGTTGCTGGGAGCGCTCTGCCCGAACACGCGCGACGGCACGATCGCCGGAAATGCCGCCGCGGCCAGAAACTCCCTCCTCGATGTCGTCATTTGCCGTCCCTCTCCATAGACCACAGAATACCGCCGAGGATGTGCCTATACAGGATGGGATTGGTGTACGCCTCCTTGCTGTGGCCGAGCGCGGTGTAGAAGGCGCGGCCCGCGCCCACGCGCAGCGTCCAGGCCAGGGGCATGGAATCGCCCACCAGATCCCGGGGATATTTGGCGCGCTCCGGATCCTTGAGTTTCGCCGGGTCGGTCACCAGCAGGGGATGCAGATCGGGATTCAGGTACTCCAGGAAATAGCATTCGTCCTCCCATTCGAAGGACGCCGGCAGATGTTTGGTGGATGCGTGGTTGGCATCCTTGACGCGCACCACAAACTTCTGAAAGGCGGGATGGCGCTGGAACCGCCCGCCGGCGACGCTCCAAAAGTAGGGCCAGTCGCGCTCCGAGCCCGAAGCCGAGTGGATGCCCACGAAGCCGCCGCCGGACTCCATGTAGCCCTTGAACGCGTCGCGTTGCGCCTGGTTGGCGAAGGCTTCGTTGTTGCTGTTGGAGAACACCAGCGCCTGGTACTGTTTCAGGTTCGCCGTGGTGAAAACCGCCGGATCGTCCGACGCGTCCACCGCGAAACCAGCCTCGGCGCCCATCTTTTTGATGGCGGCCACGCTGGCTTGGATATTGTCGTGCACGTAACCTTTGCCGTCCGGCGTGAAGTTGCGGGTGTAGACCAGGATCTTGCGCTCGGCGGCGTGGCCGGCAACGGCGCCGAGCGAAACTAGCAAGAGAGCAATGAGGTGTTTCATGATGACCTGCACTCACTTTAACTCCTCGGCGCGCAGCCATGTGTTATTGATAGTGCCCATGAGGTCTTCTATTCCGCTACTGACCATGGCCCTGTGCCTGGCTCCCGCGCCATTGCGCGCGGCAACGTTCGAGGTGACGGCGTACGGCGCCAAAGGCGATGGCAAAACGGTGGACACGGCGGCCATCCAGAAGGCTATCGACGCGGCGGCCAAGGCCGGCAACGGCGTGGTGACGTTCCATCCCGGCGTGTATCTCTCCGGCGCATTGTTTCTCAAATCGCGCACGGAGCTGCGCCTTCATGAAGGCGTGGAGATCCGCGGCGTGCAGCTTCTGGCGGCGTATCCCATCATGCAGACCCGCGTGGCGGGTATCGAGATGCCGTGGCCGAGCGCCCTCATCAACGTGTATGAGCAATCCCACGTCAAGATCGGCGGCAAAGGCGTTGTCGATGGCGATGGCAAGATCTGGTGGGACAAGTATTGGAGGATGCGGCGCGAGGAATACGAGCCCAAAGGCCTGCGTTGGGCGGTGGATTACGATTGCCGGCGGCCGCGGCTCATCCAGGTCTACAAATCCACCGATGTCGATCTGCAAGGGCTGACGCTCAAGCGGCCGGGCTTCTGGACCGTGCACATCTGCTACTCGCAGCGCGTCACCGTGGATGGGCTCGTCATCCGCGCCAATATCGATGGGCGCGGGCCGAGCACCGATGGGGTGGACATCGATTCCTCGTCCGATGTGCTGGTGTCCCACTGCGATATCGAGAACAACGACGACGCCATCTGCCTGAAGGCGGGGCGCGATGCCGATGGATTGCGCGTCAACCGGCCCACCGAGAAGGTGCGGATCTACGACAACACGGTGCGTGCCGGCGCGGCCGGAGTGACCATCGGCAGCGAAACCTCGGGCGGCATCCGCGACATCGAGGTCAAGGGGCTGATGGTGCTGAGCCCGGTGCCGGCGGGGATCCTCTTCAAGAGCGCCAGCACGCGCGGTGGGACCATCGAGAACATCGACATCAGTAACGTGACCACGGTGGGCGTAGCCACGCCGGTGAGCATTACGCTGAACTGGAATCCGAGTTACAGCTACGCGAGGCTGCCCGAAGGGATCAAGGATATGCCTGCTTACTGGCGCGTGCTCACCGAAGTGGTGCCGCCCGCGTTAGGGCTGCCGCATTTCCGCAAAATCAAGATCTCGGGGCTGAAGTCGACCGGCGCGCAGCGGGCCTTCGCCGTCAGTTCCTACGCCGATTCGCCGCTGGTGGATTTCGAATTCAAGGATATCGAGATCGAGGCCAAAACCGCGGGCACCATCGCCAACGCCCAGGGCTGGAAGATGGAAGATATGCGCATCAAAACAGCGGATGGCAGCACCTTGACCGTGAAATAGTGGCATAAGGCTCCGCCTTGTGCACCCGAGCGAAGCTCGGGCAATAGGAGCGAAGCTCGGGTAATCCGCGCGTTTCCCCGTTCGCGGTAGTATTATCCCAGACCCTCTTATGCGCGTCTCCACCCTTTTCTTCGCCGCACTACTCGTGACTTTGAACCTGCCGGCGCAGGATGCCGACCCCGGCCGCCTGGTGTTTGAAGGCCGCTGCGCGCGCTGCCATGGGGCGGATGGCAACGGCGGGGAATTGGGTCCGGCGATCCGCGGGCGGCTGGCGGCGCGCACCAACGAACAACTGATCGCCCTGATTCGCACCGGACTGCCGGGGCAGGGAATGCCGCCGAGCCAGATCGGCGACGCCGAAATGGAACCGCTCACCCGCTTCCTGCGCGGATTGCAGCCGCGCAATTCCCGCCGCGAAGTGGTGCGCGAAAAAGTAACGACCACCGACGGCAAGACCCTGGACGGGGAGATCCTCAACCAGGGTTTTGATGACCTGCAATTGCGCACCGCCGATAACCGCGTGCACCTTTTGCGCCGAGCCGGCGATCGCGTCCGCGAGGTCACCTCGAGCACCGACTGGCCCGGTTACAATGGCGACCCCGGCGGCAACCGCTATACCCCGTTGACGCAAATCACCAAGGCCAACGTGGCGCGTCTGGGACCGAAATGGGTGTTCACGCTGCCCAATGCGGCGCGCTTGCAGGTGACGCCGGTCGTGGTGGGCGGCATCATGTACGTCTCCGCCGCCAACGAGTGCTATGCGCTGGATGCCGGCACCGGCCGCCAGATCTGGCACTACCGCCGCCCGCCCACTCCGGGCTTGCCTTCGGCCGCGGTGGGCGGCACCAATCGCGGCGTGGCCACGGCGGGCGACCTCGTCTTCATGTCCACCGACCATGCCCACCTGATCGCCTTGCACCGCTTTACCGGCGAACTGGTCTGGGACACGGAGATGGCGGACTGGCATCTGAACTATTTCTCCACCTCCGCGCCGCTCGCCGTGGGCAACCTGGTGGTGGCCGGCACGGGGGGCGGCGAGCACGGCTCGCGCGGATTCCTGGCCGCTTTCGACCAGGCCACCGGCAAGGAAATCTGGCGCTTCTGGACCGTGCCGAAGCCCGGCGAGCCGGCCGCGGAGACCTGGCAGGGCAATGGGATCGAGCACCCCGGCGCGCCCACCTGGTTCACCGGCACCTACGACTCGCAAACCGACACCCTTTACTGGCCCACTGGCAATCCGAGCGCGGAATACAATGGCGACGACCGTCTGGGCGACAACCTCTATTCCGACTGCATCCTCGCCCTCGACGCCAAGAGCGGCAAACTCAAGTGGTACTACCAGACCACGCCGCACGATCTGTGGGATTGGGACGCCACTGAGACTCCCGTGGTGCTGGACACGCTCTGGGAAGGGCGAAAGCGTCAACTGCTGATCCAGGCCAACCGCAACGGTTTCTTCTACGTCTTCGACCGCACCGATGGCAAACTGCTGCTGGCCAAGCCGTTCGTCACCCACCTGAACTGGGCCAGCGGCATCGGCGCCGACGGACGCCCCATCAAGCTCCCCAACATGGAGCCCAGCGCCGCCGGGACATTGGTGTGTCCCTCGCAGGATGGCGCCACCAACTGGTTCTCGCCTTCGTTCAACCCCGCCACCGGTTTGCTTTATGTGCAGACCTTCGAGAAGTGCAGCGTCTACACCAAGCGCGATCCGGGGCCATGGCAGGCGGGGAAGGAGTACCTGGGCGGATCGCAGCGCCGGCCGGAAGGCGAAAAGCCGCTGCGCATTCTGAAAGCCATCGACATCAAGACCGGCAAGATCGCCTGGAGTCTGCCGCAGCCCGGGCCGGCCGAATCGTGGGGCGGCACACTCACCACGGCCACCGGTCTGGTGATTTTCGGCGAGGAGGGTGGAGCGCTGATGGCGGCCGACGCGGTGAGCGGCAAACCGCTATGGAGCTTCCAGACCAATCAGCTCTGGAAAGCGTCGCCCATGACCTATCAGTTCGACGGGAAGCAGTTCGTGGCGGTGGCCGCCGGCCCGAGCATTATTGCGTTCGGAATTCTGCCGTGAACTAATTCTCGATGGGCGTCTTCGACGCCGAATCGACCACCAACACTTCCAGCGGCGCCTTGCGCGATTCCAGATTAAGCCCGAGCCTCTGCAAATCCTTGAAGAGCGACTCGTCGGAGGCGCCTTCGAGGAACCTCATGACTTCCGGCGGCAGCACGACACCCGCATTCAGAGCCGTCCGGATCAGCAGGACGCGGTATTCTTCCGGCGTGAATTCGAGCGTGAGATCGTAGGTCCCCTTGAGGTCCGTCATGTCCACGACCGGCCGCTCGGCGAAGCGTCCCAGGGAGTCGGCCAATTGCACCATGGTCAGCTTCCTGGCTTCGAAGCGGTTGTCGGCGAGCGTGAAATAGGCGCCTCTGCCGAAGGTGATCGTGGTGCCCCGCGCACTGCCCTCGGCGCTGATGTTGACGCCGGCCTGGGTTTCCGCATCGAGCGGTGACTCCTTCAGCTTCAGTCCGCCTTTGCCGACCACCACGCCATAGACCGGGAACTCTTTCGAATCGCGGTGCAGCTTGAGCTGGAAGCGCTGCTCCAGGAGGGTTTGCAGCATCTCCGGGACCTGCTCGCGCGTGGCCCCGGCCGGCAGCTTGGCGTGAATATCGAACCTCTGCGAGGCGATCCAGTCCGGCCCGGTAATCTGGTATTCCTTCACCCTGTAGGCGATGCGAATGTAGTTTCTCACCGAGAGGTAGGTGCAGTGGACCTGCGCGCCGTCAATCTGCACGCCGACATGGACCTGTGTCGCATCGGGTACCAAGGTGGTTGGTTTGACCGACGCCACTTCGAATTCCGCCCGCGGCGGCGGCGTCTGCGCCAACAGCACGGTGGACCCGGTAAGGCACAGGATCGCACTTCGCATCGTTCTCATACTCAGAAGATACGATTTCCGGGGCAAAAAGATCCAGGAATCACGCCGGCCGCCGCGGGCGCTGCCTGGCGGAAACCGACCGGATAACGAGTCGTTCCGGCGCGGCCGGGTCGATGCCCGCTTCGGCGTGCTTTAGGGCCTGGGCCATCAGGTCCTGGATGGCCGGTTGATCCAGGTCCGCCGCCGATGCCAGCACGATGTGGCGCACCACCTTGCCGCTGCCTTTCAGGATGCGCCGCGGGTCCGGCAGGCCGGCGCCCTGGAGGAAGAACAAGGTGACCCATCGCGGGTAGAGCGCGATGGAGAAGATGGCGTCGCTTGCCCGCTCGGACGGGCCGAAGCCGATCCCTAGCGCGTTGTAGTTGTCGTACACCAACTGCACCGCGCCCGGCAGGCGCGCCCGCATCTTCGCCAGGCAAGCGCGCGCCAGGGTCGCAATCGCGGGCGTGTACTTATCAAGGAAGGCGTCAAGCCGGCTCTCGGGCGAATCGTCTTTCTTCGTGGAGCCGCGTGCGGGCATATCCAATGGTACCGCTAGGACTCCAAATTAGGACCTTCTCATAACCGGGGTAACTATGATTTGCGTTCCTGCCCGCGGAATAATTCGGTTCATGGCTTGAAAGGGTCAAGCCCAGACTATTCGAGATTCAAAGGAGATCGAACATGAACACACTCTACAACCTCTGGAACGACGAGCAAGGACAGGACCTCATCGAGTACACCCTGCTCATGGCATTTGTCGCCCTGGCCTCAGCAGCTCTTTTCCTGGGCGCCGGCAACAGCGTCAAAGGCATCTGGTCATCGAGCAACAGCCAACTCACCGCGGCCAACACGAGCGCGAGCTAACAAGAAAACGGGCTGCACCGGTGCCCACTTACGGTGGCCGGGCGTTGGGCGAACTGCGAAGCGGATTGACAGGTGGAAGCCCACCCCACCGTCGCCAGGGCACCATGCCGCGCCGCCCACCGGAAGGGGGGAAACGGGGCGATCCCCGCGCCTCGACGCCTGACGCCCGACGCTTCCGCTCGAAACGTGCTACTTTGCGATCCATATGGACCGCCGCAACTTCATCCGCAACGCCATCGCCGCCACCGCGGCCACCGCCGGGGCACCCTCCGGGTCGGCCGCCGCCCCATCCAAGATGATCGGCATTCAGGTGGGCGCCGTTTCCTTCGTCGACGAAGGGGTGGAAAAGGTGCTGGACGAATTCCAGCAGGATGCCTCCATCAACACCCTCTTCGTCGCCACCTTTACGTACGGCCGCGGCATCGCCGGCCGGCAGGTGCCGGGGCAGCCGCTCCCCGACCATGGCAAGCAGGCCTACGATACCGACACGTTTAAAGGCGGCAGCTACACCCGCACCCATCCCGAGTACTATCGCGACACCGTGCTGAAGGACTTTCGCGCCCCCGATCTGGGCGAGTTCGACGTGCTGGCCAGCGTCCTCCCCTCGGCGCGCAAGCGCGGCATGAAGACCATCTGCTGGTTCGAGGACGTATGGAGCCGCGAGGTTCCCAACGTGGCGCAGGCGCAGGAAAGACAGCTCGATGGCCAGAACGCCGTGACCCTGTGCTTCAATAATCCCAACTACCGGAACTGGCTGCTGGGCACGGTGGAGGACTACACGCGGTCGTGGGAGATCGACGGCATCATGTGGGGCTCGGAGCGTCACGGCGCGTTTTCCAATATGACGCGCGGCGTGAATCCGGGCGGCGTCACCTGCTTCTGCCCGTTCTGCGAACGCAAAGCGAGAGAGCGCGGCATCAATGTGGAGCGGGCGCGCGCCGGCTTCCGCGCGCTGGGCGAATTCACCCGCGGCGGCAAGCGCCCGGTGGATGGCTACTACGTCACCCTATGGCGGCTGATGCTGCGCTACCCGGAGTTGCTGGCCTGGGAGAATCTCTGGCACGACAGCCTGCGGGAAACTTATGCCGCCATTCACGCCAAGGTGAAATCGATCAAGCCGGGCGTCGGCGTGGGCTGGCACATCTGGCACCAGAACTCGTTTTCACCCATCTACCGGGCCGAGCAGGACCTGACGGAACTGGCGAAGTATTCGGACTTTCTGAAAATGGTGATGTACCACAACTGCGGCGGCGAGCGGCTGGTCGGGTACATCGGGCAAGTGGGGCGCACCATCTACGGCGACGTGCCTGCCCAGGAGTTGCTGGACTTCCACTACCGGGTGCTGGACTACCAGGGCGAAAAGCCGATGGCGGATCTCGCCAAAGCGGGCCTTTCGAGCGATTACGTGTACCGCGAGGCCAAGCGGGCGCGGGCGGCGCTTACGGGCGCGAAAACGCAGTTGTGGCCCGGTATCGATATCGATATTCCGACCGCCGCCACGAGCTCGAAATCCACGCCCGGCGGCACGCACGACGCAGTGCTGGCGGCTTTTCGGGGCGGCGCCGATGGCGTGATTTTGTCGCGCAAATGGAGCGAGATGAAGGTAGGAAACCTGAAGGGTGCGGGGGCGGCGATTCGAGAGGTGCTGGGGTAGTCGTGGGGCGGGCAATCTTGCCTGCAGCCGCCTTTCAGGCGGCGCGCCGGCAGGAAAGCCGGCGGCAGCCAGGATTGCCTGCCCCACTTAGCAGCCTTAAAACTCCCTCACCGCGCCGCGGGAGGCGCTGGTGGCCATGGCGGCGTATGCCTGTAAGGCCTTCGACACGGTGCGGCGGCGCGACGAGGGCTTCCAGGCCGCGGCGCCGCGCGATTCCATGGCGGCGCGGCGGCGCGCCAGTTCCGCGTCGCTTACGTCCAGGCGGATGCTGCGTTGCGGGATATCGATCCGCAGAAGATCGCCATCCTGCACCAGGGCGAGAGCCCCGCCCTCGGCCGCTTCCGGCGAGACGTGACCGATGGAGAGACCGGAGCTGCCTCCGGAGAACCGGCCGTCGGTGACGAGCGCGCACGCCTTACCCAGCCCCTTGGATTTCAAATAGCTGGTGGGATACAGCATCTCCTGCATGCCGGGTCCGCCTTTGGGCCCCTCGTAGCGGATGACCACGATTTCGCCGGGCAGCACGCGGTCGCCGAGAATGCCTTCGACGGCATCGTCCTGGCTTTCGAAAATATGCGCCGGCCCGGTGAAGGTGAGGTGCGCCGGATCCACACCCGCGGTTTTCACGATGCAACCTTCCTCGGCGATGTTGCCGTACAAGACGGCGAGGCCGCCATCCTGGCTGAAGGCGTGGGCCATGTCGCGGACGGCGCCCTGGGAGCGGTCCAGGTCCAGGCACTCGTAGCGGCGGCGCTGGCTGAAGGGCTCGGTGGTGCGGATGCCGCCGGGAGCGGCGCGATAGAACTCCTGTACGTCCTCGGTGGCGCCGCCCTGGACGTCCCAGTGAACGATGGCTTCGCCCAGGGTCGCGGCGTGGACGGTATGGGCGCCGCGATGGAGCAGGCCGCCGCGATCCAGTTCGGCCAGAATGGCGAAGATGCCGCCGGCGCGGTGAACATCTTCCACATGGACGTCGGGCGACGACGGCGCGACTTTGCAGAGATTGGGCACGTGGCGGGAGAGGCGGTCCATGTCGCGCATGGTGAACGGGACCTCCGCCTCGTGGGCGGCGGCCAGCAGATGGAGCACGGTGTTGGTGCTGCCGCCCATGGCGATGTCGAGGGTCATGGCGTTTTCGAAGGCGTCGAAGGTGGCGATGCCGCGCGGCAGGATGCCTTCCTCGCCGTTTTCGTAATAGCGGCGGGCGAGGTCCACGATGCGCCGGCCGGCTTCGGCGAACAGGCGCTTGCGATCGGCGTGGGTGGCGACGAGGGTTCCGTTGCCGGGCAGGGCGAGGCCGAGCGCCTCCATCAGGCAGTTCATGGAATTGGCGGTGAACAGGCCCGAGCAGCTTCCGCAGGTGGGGCAGGCGGAGCGCTCCAGCTCGCCGGTGAATTCCTCGCTGATGCGCGGATCGGCGGCGGCGATCATGGCGTCCACCAGGTCCACGGATCGCACCAGGCCGCCCTGGTGCACCTTGCCCGCCTCCATGGGTCCGCCGGAAACGAAGATGGCGGGGATATTGAGGCGCAGCGCCGCCATCAGCATGCCGGGGGTGATCTTGTCGCAATTGGAGATGCAGACGAGGGCGTCGGCGCAGTGGGCGTTGGCCATGTACTCGACGCTATCGGCGATGAGCTCGCGCGAGGGCAGGCTGTAGAGCATGCCGTCGTGGCCCATGGCGATGCCGTCATCGATGGCGATGGTGTTGAACTCCTTGGCGACGCCGCCGGCGAGTTCGATTTCCCCGGCGACGAGCTGGCCGAGGTCCTTGAGGTGGACGTGCCCGGGCACGAACTGGGTGAAGGAATTGGCGACGGCGATAATGGGCTTGCCGAAGTCGCCGTCCTTCATTCCGGTGGCGCGCCAGAGGCTGCGGGCGCCGGCCATATTGCGGCCATGAGTGGTGGTGCGGGAGCGGTATGCAGGCATGTTGGTATCTCTTGATTACGATAGCAGCCTTGCGGCGATGCAGGCGCTTGATTCTGGGGTGAAGAGCGGGTCCGGGGGGACCCGAAGGAGCACGAGCAATCAACGCACGATCACGCGGAAGTTGCGGGCGGAGAGGTCATCTCCTTCGTTCCCGCATACTACGACCCTTACCAGAAAGCTTCCAGGTTTCATCTGGAAGTTCGACTGCACGTCGACCGCAGGATCGTCCTTGCCGGCCAGCGTCTCGTTGCGCAACATCAGATTGATGGTGTTACGCTTTCCTACTACGTAGCCACCATCCTCGTCGAAGACGGCCGAAACCACTGTCAACACGGCGTGATATCGCCCGTCCAACTGCTGGAAGCGTAAGTGCCTGACGTGCACCTTCGCCGCCACGAAAAGCGTGGCAACTGCAGCGCCGGATCGCGAAACCTGGACCGCGGCATCTACCGGAATACCAGTAGTTTCGTCCCTGGACTGGACCGCGTCATCAATCTGTTCGGCGACCGCATCCTCTGCGCGGCCTTTCTTTGGCGGCCGTGGCGCGTAATATCCGGGGCGGGCCTGTATGCTGATGCCGCTGTGATCCGGCAACCGGATCTTCAATGGATGAAAACTGCCGTCCGGTTTCAAGGCCGCGGGCGAGAATCCGAGCATGTAGGAGTACTGGGGCGGAGCCGCGAGTTGCGCGAAGCCGGCCGCCAGATCGTTATTGTGGCGGAAGTACGTGCCGCCTGCGCCATCGGCCAAGTCCGACAAAGCGCCCTCTTCGGCGGACGCGGTGTTGCCATAGTATTGCTGTTCCAGGCCGCTCGGCGCACCACGCCTGCTCGCATCACTTTGCGCCATCATATAGACGCCGCGCGCCTGCAATGCGCTGATTGTGACATGGGCCCGCGCCGCCAGATCGAGCGTATCGGCAACGGCTTTGATCCCGTTCGGTGTTTGCGCGTAGAATCCCGACGATGCCAGCACCAGCACGCGCGGTCCAGGCCTTTCCTGCAGCAAGCGAATGACCCGCTTGAGAGTGGACACCCAAATACGCGTATCCTGCTCGCCGATGAGTATTTCCCTTTTGGCCGCCGCTTCGGCTACGTTTTGCGCCCGTTGATGGTCTAAACTCGTGCAATCCATGGTCTGCCGAGTCGCGGCCTCCAGTGCCCGGGCGTCATTCCGGCGCACGATGAAATCCGCCAGATAATAGCTTACGTTGGGGCACGGGTTTACATCGCCGTGTCCGGCCGTGAGGCTTACGCGGAGTTTGTTGACCGCATCTTCCAGCTTCGCCCGGTCGTTGGTGAACGGCAGCGCCGTGCGGCCGGAAAAAGTATAGACACCGGCAACTTCCCCGGCGGTAAGCCCGGCCTGGAAATGGCGCAGCGCCGCTTGCCGCACGTGGACGAGGTCGGCAAAACCGGTATTCACATCGTCGAACACGTAAGCGACAGAGCGCTGCCGGGAATCGGACCTTGCGGGAGCGGAGCCTGGCCCCGATGTTTCAGCAGAAGCCGCGCCTACCGGGTAGGGTTCGGCGGAGTGGCTTTCGAGCGCCGTGCCGGCGTGCGTCACCTCCGTGAAACTGCTGACGGTCTGGCGCTTTCCCCTATCGAAAAGCTGAAAATCCTCTTCCCTCAAGCCGCCGACTGGACGCCCGGCGGAATCGTGCACCACCACCGGCACCAGCACCACTTTCACGCCAGTCCGAAAGGTCACGTCGTCAGACTCCCTGGTCGCGGGAGCTCCCTCTTTCCCGGGCGACTGCGCCACAACCGCAACGCAAGAAAGCACCGCGACCAGAAGGAGTTTCGAACAAACCGTCCCAAGGGACATCCAGGGTTAGGACGTGATGGCTGCCGGGGTGGTTACCGCGGTTCGCAGAAGGCCGTGGAGAAGGGGTCGGCCCCCAGTTTCTCCCGGCATAACTGTGGCTTGACAAGGGCGATTATATCCGGGTAATATTGTTTTATCCGGGTATAATTGATTATGACAGACTGCACTGCATTTGCCGGCACGAAGCGGATTGCGTCCGGGAGTCTTCAAGAGGTTGCGGTGAAGGCGAAAGCCTTATGGGATGAAGACAAGTGGGCGCAAGTGCTGATCTTCGATAATGTTAGCAGCGAATTGCTCGAGGTGGACTTTAGGGGAAGCGCGGAGGACGTCCGGCGACGGATTCCGGAGACGGCGGCGGGAGGTGCGCCGCGGCGTCCGGGGCGGCCGAGGCTGGGGGTGGTGGCCAGGGAAGTGACGCTTTTGCCGCGGCATTGGGACTGGCTGGCGAGCCAGCCCGGAGGCGCCTCGGTGGCGTTACGCAAGCTGGTGGAGCAGGCCAGAGTGGCGAATCGGGGGATAGACCGGCGGCGGTTTGCGCAAGAGTCGGCGTACCGCTTCCTATCGGCGATGGCGGGCAACGAACCGGGTTTCGAAGAGGCGATCCGGGCACTGTTCGCCGGCAGGCAGGAGCGCTTCGACGAGATGGTGGAACCGTGGCCGGAGGATATACGGGACCATGCGAAGAAGCTGGCGGCCGGGGCGTTTGCCGAATGAGCGAGGGAGGCAGTCGGCCGGAGTGTCAGGCGAAGCGGAGTAGCGGGGGGCGGCCGGTGTGGCACGGACTCCGATCCCTCTTGACGGGCCGCCATGGCGGCCGTATCATTCAGGTAAGATGGTTACCCAAGGCGACGCGGAGCGGCTAACGCTCCTGCAGGGTACGCTCGATCTGCTGATCCTCCGCACCCTCCTGTTCGGGCCGCAGCACGGCCAGGGCATTGCCCGCCAGATCCAGGAAAGCTCCGGCGACGAACTGCTGGTGGAGCACGGGGCGCTTTACCCCGCCTTGCAGAGACTCGAAGGCCAGGGTTGGATCTCGGCCGCCTGGGGCGTCTCGGCCAACAACCGGAGAGCGCGTTTCTACTCTCTCACCCGAGCCGGAAGGAACCGCCTGGCACATGAGACGAGCCGTTGGCGCCGCCTGGCGAAAGCGATCTTCCGCGTCCTTGATGCCGAAGGCGGAGCCACTCAATGATGTTCCGCCGCCGTTCGGACCGCGATTTTGCGGACGAGATCCAGGCCCACATCGAGCTCGAAGCGGATCGTCTCCGTGCCCAAGGTGTCCCCGAGGATGCGGCGCGCCACCTCGCCCGCCGCGCCTTTGGAAACGTGATTGGCGCCCAGGAACGGTACTACGACGGCCACCACAACCTTCTCCTGGACACGCTGCTGCGGGATGTCCGTTACGCGCTGCGCGGCCTCGTGCGGTCACCGGGCTATGCGGCCGCGGCCATATTGGCGCTGGCGCTTGGAATCGGTGCCACCACGGCGATTTTCAGCACCGCCGACGAGATCCTGTTCCGGCCGCCCGACCTTCCCGCGCCGGAGCGCGTGGTGCAGGTCTACAGCCTGAGCCGCAAAGCCTCGACGTATCTTTCCAGTTCCTACCCGGACTACCTGGATTTTCGCGGCGGGGCGCGCACGTTCCAGAGTCTCGCCGCTTACGTCAGGTTGATTCTGCACGTGGCGGCGGGCAGTGCGGCCCGTGAGCGGATGGCGGTGGAGTGCGTCAGCGGCAACTACTTCGAAATGCTGGACGTGCCGGCGCTGGTGGGCCGCGCCCTGGGCGCCGGCGACGATGTGCCGGGCGCGCCACCGGTGGCCATGATCGCGGAGGATCTGTGGCGGAGCCGGTTCGCCGCCGACTCCGCCGTCGCAGGCAAAACCATCCTGATCGCGGGACAGCCTTTTGTCGTCGTGGGCGTGGTTCCCCGGAGAGTCGCCGGACTCAACCTGAACTGGGTCAGTCCGCCCCGGGTCTGGATCCCGTTGCACGCGACCGTTCTGGCGAGCCCGCGTTTCGCCCGCCTCTTTGCCAGCCGAAGCGCCACCTGGCTGGTGCTCACCGGCCGGCTCAAGCCGGGCGTCCCGATCGGGTCCGCGCAAGCCGAGGTCCGGACGATTGCCGCCCGTGTCGACGGCAACCGGGACCTGACTGCCGTCGTATTCCCGCTCAGCCGCTCGAAGTTCTGGCCGTCTTACCGCAACCAGATCCGGACCTCCCTGGCAGGATTCGCCATTGCCGCGGGTCTGGTTCTGCTGCTGGCCTGCGCCAATGCGTCCAACCTCCTGCTGGGGCGCGCTCTGGTCCGCCGCCGGGAGTTGGCGGTGCGGATCGCGATCGGCGCCGGCTCGGGCCGCATCGTCCGCCAGTTGCTGACCGAGGGCGCGGTACTGGGAGGTTTGAGCGGTGCAGTCAGCCTGCTGGTTGCGGCCGGCCTCATGCGCCTGCTGCGGCGGTTCCCGGACGCTCTCGGGCTGCCGCTCTCCGTGGATCTTGGAATCGAGTCGCGCACCCTGGCCTTCTGCCTGGCGCTGTCCGTTTTCACGATTCTGCTGTTCGCCTTGGCCCCGGCCTTCCAGGCGGCCAGGGTGGAAATCATGCCCGCCTTGCGGGGAGGCGGCAACGCCGGTTCGAGAGGCCGCGAACAGTGGCTTCGAGGCGGGCTGGTAGCCCTGCAAGCGGCCTTCTGCATGATCCTGCTGGTGGGCGGAGGCCTGTACCTGCGAGCGCTGCGGATGGCCTATGCTACGGACCTCGGGTTTCGCTCCGACCACCTGCTTACCGCCGCGTTCAGCCTGGCGCCGCCCGGCCGGCAGGTTGCGGATCGGATATGGAACGCCCAGCAGACATTGCTCCAGCGCCTGGCGACAACCCCGGGCGTCGTCTCCGCGACTCTGTCTTCAGCCGCCATCCTCGTGCCGCGTCCGAGGGCCCAGGTGGCACAGGCTGCCGCGCCAGCCCAGAGTGTGACGGCGACATACGAGTATGTCGGCCGCGGCTTCTTCGCCACGTTGGGAATTCCGTTCTTCGAAGGACGGGACTTCGCGTGGCGGGGCGAGGACGCCGGTGGCGTCGCCATCGTGGATCGCACGCTGGCCCGCAGCCTGTCGGCGGGAAGCAGCCTGGTCGGACAGACGATCTCGGTCGAGCCACCGGATCGGCCGGCACAACGCTTCGTCGTGGTCGGCGTGGTCGGCGCCGCGAAGTACGGTTCGGTCTGGGCGCAGCCGGAACCTCATTTTTACGTGCCGGCCAAACCGGACGACGTCACCATGGGATTCCTGCATGTCCGGACCAGCGCCCCGCCTGGCAGCCTTGCCGCGCCAGTCCGCAAATTGTGGACTGAACTGATGCCGCTGGCTCCGCTGGATGACGTCGAAACGGCCGAGCAGCGGGTGAATGCGGAGCTCACGCCGCAACGCGTTGCGGGAGGGATTCTCGGCGGCTTCGCGGCTGTGGCGCTGATCCTGATCGCCGTGGGGCTGTACAGCGTGGTGGCCTTCTCGGTGGCGCAACGGCAACGCGAAATCGGCATCCGGCTGGCTCTTGGGGCTGGCCGCGGCACCATCTTTGCGACCGTATTGGGTAAGGCGTTGATCCCCGCGCTGGCGGGCATGGCCGCGGGCGCCACCATCAGCTTTCCCCTGATGCGCATCATTGCCGCGAAGGCTACGAACGTCTCACCCCATGACCTGTCGACCTACGTCGCGGGGGCCCTGGTCCTCCTTGCCGTCATCTGCGTAGCGGCCCTCGTCCCCGCGCGCCGGGCCATGCGGATCGACCCGTCCATCACTCTGCGCCTGGACTGAGAAGGTGAGCTAGGGGGCGCGGCGGCGCTGGCGATTTACATCCCGGCACGGCGGGCGGTGGAGGTGGATCCGATGGCGGCGCTGCGGAACGAATGAGCGTCGATGAATGATTTGGGTAGCGCGGCCGCGGCGCGGAGGAGTCCGAGCTTCGCTCGGATGCACAAGGCGGAGCCTTATGCCACTCGGCGTGGTAGTGGCCGGCGAGGTAACTGGTGTCCGGATCGGCGGCGAGCAGTTCTGCGCCCTGGTCAAAATCCATGCCGATGAACGCGGGCGTGCCGTAGGACGTGATGGCGAACGGGGCGGCCGGGTTTACTTGCCGACGACGACGATGGAGAAGGTGTCGGGCACCATGGCGCCGCGGCCGCCGCCGCGTCCACCCGCGGGAGGAGGCGTTGTGGCAGCGGGAGGAGCGGCGAACTCGGCGGTGATCAGCAGGATGTTGTTGGTCTTGCTGTCCAGGGTCAGGGTCTTGGCGCGGACGGGCGTCTGCACGGTCTGTTCCAGGACGAAGGTAGTGGGGTTGTTTTCCTTGATGACGGTGAGGGTGCCGTCGCCCTGCGAGCTGAAGGCTTCCATGGTGGCGGGGTTGAAGACGGCGCCATCGGTGCCGGCGCCGAGGGGCAGGGCGGCGATGAACTTGCCGTCGCCGGAATTGAGCATCACCATGTTCGCGGGTTTGCGGCAGGCGACGAAGAGGATGTGATTCTTGACGTCGATGGCGAGGCCGGCGGGCGTGCCGCCCTTATCGCCGAGCTCATAATGGCCGGTCACGGTGAGGGTTTTTGCGTCGACCACGGCGACGTTGTCTTTGTCTTCGATATCGATATAGACATGGCCCTTGCCATCGGTAACGGCCTGCTCGGGGGCGCCGCCGAGATCGAGGGTGCCGACGATGGAGCCATCGGTGGTGTCGATCACGGTGGCGTGGGGCGAACCGTGGCTGAGGATCCAGACGCGCTGGTTGAAGGAGTCGAACAGGATGCCGTCGGGGCCGCCCTGGACGTCGATGGACCTAATCGGCGCCAGGGTTTTGGTATCCCACATGGCGACGGGTTTGCTGCTGGCGAAACCGTGATTGCTCTTAGGGTCGACGGCGGCGCCGTGGGCGTTGGTGTTGGCGATTTCGCCGGCGGGCGCGAGGGTGTCGAGATCGAAGATCGAAACGCGGGCGCCTGGCCCGCTGCGGGGGACATAGAGACGGCGGCCCACGGAATCGGCATACACATAATCGAAGCCGCCGGCGCCGCCCACTTTGGCGGTCTTGACGACCTTGTACGGTCCGGATTGGGCGAGAGAGGCGGACGCGAGGATCGCGGCCAGCGCAAATAGCTGGGAAAGTCGGCGCATCATTTTTCTCCTATTGGGGATGGGCTCAGTATAGCCCAATACCAGGGCGCCAGGTCCGAACATACCAGCCCATACTGGATCACCGCCGGGGCAAGAGTCCGAGCTTTGCTCGGCTTGACAGGCTGAAGCCTGTCCTACCAAGGAACTACGACAGGTGGTAGAGCATGAGGTAGACTACTACTCCGGTGATGCTGACGTAGAGCCAGATGGGGAGGGTCCAGCGGGCGATCTGGCGGTGTTTATCGTAGCGGGCGCTCAAGCCGCGGCGCAGGGTGATGATGGCCAGCACGGGGACGGCGGCGGCCAGGACGGTGTGCGTCAAAAGGATGGAGAGGTAGACCGTGCGCAGAGTAGTGCCTTCGTGGTGAAAGGGCACCGAACCCACTTGTGCGTGATAGACCAGGTAGCAGACCAGGAAGAGGCAGGAAGTGGCGAAGGCGGTCTTCATGACGCGCCGGTGACGCTCGATTTGTTGGCGGCGGATCAGCAGGTAGCCCCACACCAGGAGGACGGCGGAGAGCGCGTTCAGGGTCGCGTTAATCGAAGGCAGCAGGTGGATCATGAGGGCCGGCTTTGCAGTTGGCGGATATCGCGCAACAACTGCTTGGGAAAGCCGTCGTCGCTGGAAAGATAGTAGCCGCGGATGCGGCGCCTGGCGTCCACCAGCACAAAGCGGGTGCTGTGGTTCAGGCCGCCATCGACGCTGTTCAACTTGAACGCGTTGAGACCGAGATCGTTGAGGCGCTCCATTTCGCCGGTGAGGAAATACCAGCGGTCCGGGTTGGCCTGGAAGTGGGTGGCGAATTCGGCGAGGACGGGCGGGGTGTCGTGGACCGGGTCCACGGTGAAGCTGACCAGCTTCAATTCGGGCGTGGCGGCGGTGGAATTCTGGATGCCGTGCATCTGGTGGCTCATCATGGGGCAGGGGCCAGGGCAGGTGGTATAGATGAAGTTGGCCACCCAGATGTGGCCATCGAGCGCGTGGCTGTCGAAGGGGATGCCGGTTTCGAGGGTGAGTTGGAATTGCGGCACCTGGCCGAGCGTGGGCAAGGGCGGCGTGGGCACACAGGAAGCCAGCAGCAGGAGCAGGCAGGCGGGCAACAGTGGGGAACTCATGCGGCGCTGCGGGTCGATTTCTGCGCCGCCAGCATGCCGCTGGCCAGGAGCAGCGCGATGCCGAAGGCGGCTGTCACGACGAGGCTCAAGGCGGCGCCGGGGTAGGCGTTCGGCAGGCCGAGGGTATGATTCAGCAGGGCCACCGAATAAGTCATGGGATTGGCCCACATGAGGGCCTTGACCGCCCCATGCGCCGTGGCCATAGGGAATAGCGCGCCCGAGACCATCCACATGGGCACGAGCAGAAGCATCATAATGCCGTGAAAGGCGGCGGTAGAATCCATTTTCCATGCGATGGCAAATCCCAAACCGGTGAGGGTAAACGAGACGAGGAACATCGCCGCGATCACCGGGAAGATTTCTATGAGACCGATATTGACCCCGGCCAGCGGGGCGAAAATCAAGAGTAACAGGCCCTGGATCCATCCTAACGTAGCCGAGCCGAGAATTTTGCCCAGCACCAGGCTGGTGCGCGGTGCGGGCGAGACCAGCATGGAGAGCAGAAAGCCCTCGCGGCGGTCTTCGATGATGGAAATGGTGGAGAAGATGGCGGAGAACATCACCGTCAGCACCAGGGTTCCGGAATAGTAGCGGGCGAGGTCGCCGGAGCCGTAGCCGATGAGGAGCCAGAAAATCAGGGGAGACGCGACCACGCTGAGGACGCGGCTCTTTTGACGCCAGAAACGCACCAGTTCGCGCTGCCAGAGGGTAGCGGCGGGCAAGAAAAAGCTACTCAATGGAGGCCCCCGTTTCATGCACGAATACGTCTTCCAGGGAGGGTTTGTGGAGGCCCACGGAATCGACGGCGCCGGGGAATGCCTCCACCACTTCGGCGATGAAGCGATGGCCGTTTGAGATTTCGACGCGCACCTCGCCGGCGCGGGCGGATGCGGTGGCGCCGAAGCGCTGCCGGATGGCGGCGGCGAGCGACTCGGCATCGGTGGTTTCGAGCACCACGACATCGCCGCCGATGCGCGAGCGCAATTCGGCGGGGCTGCCCTGGGTGACGATCTTGCCCTCGTGGAGGAGCACGAGGCGGTCGCAGCGGTCGGCCTCGGCGAGGACGTGGGTGGTGAGCAGAACGGTGACGCCTTCGTGAAGGCGCAGGCTTTCGATGTGATTGGAGAGGTCGCGGCGCGCCGCCGGGTCAAGTCCGGTGGAGGCTTCGTCCATGAGCAGGACCTGGGGTTTGTGGAGGAGGGCTTTGGCGATTTCGACGCGGCGGCGCAGTCCGCCGGAGAGGGTATCGACGAGATCGTGGCGGCGGTCCTGGAGGCCGAGACGCTCCATGGCGTTGGTCATGCGGTCGCGGAGGGTGGCGCCGGAGAGTCCGTGCAAACGGCCCTGCGCGCGGAGGTTCTCTTCCACGGTGAGGGCTTTATCGAGGCTCTGGGTTTGGAAGACGACGCCGACGGTGCGGCGGACAGCGGCGGCGTCGCGGGCCACATCGAACCCGGCGATTTCGGCGCACCCATCGGTCGGCACCATCATGGTGGAAAGAATGCGGAAGAGAGTGGATTTTCCGCCGCCATTGGGCCCCAGGATGCCGAAGATTTCTCCCTTTTGAACTTCCAGGGTAACGTTGGAGAGCGCCACGCGGTCGCCGTAGCGGTGGGTGAGGTTTTGAACGCGAATCACAATCCGGGCCTATCGAGGAGCATCAAGCCGTAGATCAGCGGCAGGTACAATACCGAGGTGAGCAGCACGGCGCGGGCGCGCAGCAGAGTGCGCTCCATGGCCACGCGCACGCCGGAATAGAGGTAGACGAGGCCCAGGATCAAAGCTCCAACAAGGTAGAGGCGTCCGGTCATGCCGAGCATACCGGGAACCAGGCTGACGGGAATGAGGGCGATGCCGTAGAGCACGATCTGGCGCGCGGTGGAGCGGCAATCGGGGTCGACCACGGGCAGCATGCGTATGCCGGCGCGGGCGTAGTCTTCTTTATACATCCAGGCGATGGAATAGAAGTGGGGGAACTGCCAGAGGAAGAGGATGGCGAACAGCACCCAGGATTCGCGGGTGATGGCGCCACTGGCAGCGGCGTAACCGATCATGGGCGGCATGGCGCCGGGGATGGCGCCCACGGTGGTGCTCCACCAGGTGCGCTGCTTCATGGGCGTGTAGAGGAAGAGGTAGCTGGCCAGGGTGAAGGCGCCGATGAGGCCGCTGAGCAGGTTGACTCCCAGCCACAATTCGAGGAAGCCGGCTACGGAGAGGGCGATGCCGAAGGCCAGGGCGCGGCCGGCGATGAGGCGGCCCGAAGGCAGCGGACGGCCGGCGGTGCGGTGCATTTTCAGATCGGCGGCGCGCTCGTACCACTGGTTGAGGGCGGCGGTGCCGGAAGCGATCAGGCCGGTGCCGAGGATGGTATTGAGCAGCGAGAGCCAGTGGATGGCGCGCCAGGCGTGCGAGGGCAGGCCGAAGAAATAGCCGATGCCGGTGCTCATGAGGATCAGCCAGGTGATCCGCGGCTTGGTAAGTTCGATATAGTCGCGCATCAGGCGGTGACCATTCCTCCATGTAAGGGAAACGCAGCGGGGCGGGCGAGCATGGCGAGGGCGACGGCGGCGCCCAAGGCCAGCGACCCCACGGCAACGTGCGCCACCGTGAACAGCACCATCAGCGGCATGGGCTGCGGGGCGGCGGCGTAAGCCACGCGCGCCATGAGAGCGCCAATGCCGAGGAAAACCTGGGAAAACGCGATGGAAAGCAAGAGCATGGCCGGGCGGCGGAGTTTCGGATTGTCCATGTTCCGCATGAGGATGGAGAGGCCGGCCCACATGACCAGAATGGTGGCCAGGAGCGCGCCCACGATGTGGGCCGCGGGGGCGACAACCCCGTAGCGGACGCCGGCGCCGAGGATGGTCTGGGCGAAGAGGGCCGCGGCGCAGACGAGGCTGGGGACATGGGCTCCAGCGACGCCGGCATAGAGTGCTACGCAAATCGCCACGATCAGGGCGAAGAAGAGTTGGCCGAGGGAGGCGTGCGCGATGGTGGCCCAGGCGGGGGTAAGAAAGCGTACCGCCGCGCCGCCGAGCGCAGCTTGGGCAAGGACTACGACCACCGCGGCCCAGGCGAGTTTTGAAACGCTCCCGACCCCAGGGGGGTACCCCGGTCGCGGCTCGGATTGGAGTGTCGCGGCCCCATCAGAGCCGCGACCGTGAGGGAGCGGTTGCCCCACCTGTATCGCCAACGCCAGGCCTACGGTCAGCAGGGCTACCAGCATGGCGGCGGCGCGGTGGGCGAACTCGTAGCGGATGCCGCCTTCCAGGGTAGGCACCAGATGGCCCCAGGAGAGGGGCCAATCGGGGACAGAAAGGGCGGCATCGTTGCTGGTGACCAGCCCGCCGGCAATCAACAGTGCGAAGGTACAACACGCCACCAACACCGCGTAGCGGCGTAACCAGAGTGAACCCACATTGTTAAGATGCATGGAAAGCGGGACAAGCTTCCCAAAACCCGCCCCTTTTTTATCTATCCTTTATAGGAGAACTCTACAGTTTTCGTCTCTTTGGGGCCGACGGTGACCGTTTGTTCGATCGGTCCATACTTTTCGTGCAAGGTTTGGATTACGTAGGTCCCGGGAGGCAGTCCTTTTATTGTAAACGTTCCATCGCCGCCCGTCACGGCGAAGAAGGGGTGCGCCACCACGCCGATGAAGGAGCGCATCCAGGGATGCACGTTGCATTTCACGGGGATCATGACCTCCTGGCGGGTGAAGGTCTTGGTGACGGCGGCCTGCCCGGTGGACTGCGACTCGTTCCATTCCGGGTTCAACTGTGGCTGCGGGTGGATGTTGTGGTTGGTGGGGTCGCTGTTGGCGATCTCGAAGCTCTGGCCGGTCATGACGCCGATGACGCGTGGCCGGTACATGCAGCCGTTCTGGTCCAGGGTGACGGTGGTGGCGGGGACGGCCCACTGCCGGCCGGCGGGAAGTCCGGATTTCACCCAGACGAAGACGTTCTTGAGGGTGCCGTTGGGGTTGACCACGACCTCTTCGCTCTTCTGCTCCACGCCCTTGTAGGCGCGCTCGCAGGCGGGGCTGGCGGACATGTCGAGGGCCGGCATTTTGGGCGGCGCACCGGCGAATGCGACCTTTCCGGTGATGGTGCCGCCGTTGGCCTCGTCGGGTACCGCGGGGGGGCCGCTGAGGGCGGGGGCGGTGGCTTCGGACTCGGCGGTTTCCGATGGCTTATCGCCGCCGCAGCCCGCCAGTGCCAGGCTGGCGGCCAGTATTGCTCCTATCCAGTGTTTTCTCATTTTCCTGTCGCTCTCTCCGCGCCGGCGCTGCCGCGCAGACGCGCCAATTCCTGCGGCGTGAATTCGAACATGTAACGGACCAGCAGGTCCGCGTGATCCTTGGGATATCCGTTGAAGCCGGGCGGCGTGGGTCCGGTGAAGACGTAGCGCGCGCCATCGAGCCGGAAGAGGCCGCTCGGCATGGCTGTCCCCGGACTCATGAGTGCAGGGTCGAGCATCCAGCGGCGGGTCCAGCCCGGCTGGAGGCGCTCGCTGGCCATGGTGAAATTGGGAGCGGTGGCGCGGGAATCGTGGCGCGGAGCGCCGGTCATATGGCACTTCAGGCAGGGCGCGTCAACGCTAGTGAACAACTGGCGCGCCAGGGTGCGCTCGGCATCGGTGAGGGGTTCCAGCTCTTCGGCGATGAACGGCTGGGCCTGCCAGGAGAGGGCCTCGAAGAAGCGCACGAGCCGGCGAATCTCGCCATCGGAGAAGCTGAAGCTGGGCATCCTCATCTTTAGATACGGGCGCACGCTGTTGCGATTCGTGTCGGCCTGGCTGAGCGCCGGAATTGTTGAGGAAGCGCATCAGCCACGCGGGATTGACGCGTGCGCCCTCGCCAATCAGGGTAGGCGGGCGTTGGTCCCTCCAGTCCGGGTCCTGATATTTCGCCATGCCATCCAAGACGCTGTTCTGCCCGGCGCGGACCTTGTGGCAGCCCATGCAGTTGTACTTGCGGACGACCCACCAGCCGTCGACGATGTCCTGGCGGGCATCGGTGGGATTGTAGAAGTAGCGCGGCGGGACGGTGGCGTCGACCGAGCCAGTGAGGAACGTGGTGACGGCGTCGATCTCGGGCTTGGAGAGGTTGAAATTGGGCATTTTGAGGCGGTCCGGGCCGGCCTTCTCCTTGCCGGTATCGTAGACGGCCGGGTTTTCCAGCTTGCGATCGAAGAAGCCCTTGTGGGTGTACCAGCCTTCCTTTTCGGCCTGGTGGCCGAGGAGGGCGAAATCGAAGCGTTCGAGGGGTTTGGAACCTTCCCTGGTGAGCTCGGTGCCATTGCGCTGCTCCTCTTCCAAGCCGGCGATCTCATGGCAGGCGGCGCAGCCGTAGTTGCGGACCAGGGCGAGGCCGCGATTCTTCAGGGCGGGGTCGTCCATGAAGGCGGCGTTCGGGTAGACGGCGCCGTCGTGCCGGCGGGTGAGCAGATAGGCGGCGATGTCGCGCGCCTCGTCTTCGGAGAGACGCAGGCTGGGCATGGGAGTCATCTGCTGGACCTGGAGCGGGTGGCCGTCGTTGGGGCAGGTGGCGTGTTCCAGGTCGAAGAGGAAGGGCAGGCCGTGGCGGCGGTAGTCTTCGGGCGTGAGGTCTTTTTTTTCGAAGGCGCAGTAGGGGGCGGAGCGCTGGCGCGGATTGCGGATCCAGCGCACGAGGTAATCGTAGCCGGCCTTTTCGCCTTCGCGGCTGAGGTTGGCGGCGAAGGTGCCGCCCTGCTGGGCCGCGCCTTCGCCCATGGAGTGGCAGGCCAGGCAGCCGCGCGTTTCGAAGGCTTCCTTACCGCGCGTGGCGTCGCCGGGCTTCTGCGGCGGCAGATCGGCCTTGATGCCGGCTTGACTTTCATGGTTGCCTTCAGCTCTCTCGCGGCGCGCGCGCGTACGGCTTGGGCCGCGGCCAGGAGGGCTGCGAGCTTGCTTTCGCCGTGTGGTGGGTGGCTGTCAGGCATGAGAGGTTCTCAGGTGCGGATGATGGCGCCGGGAGCGTTGAACTGGCTGGGTTCGCCTTTGGGCCAGCGGTAGAGGCGGCTGAGGTCCACGACGATCTGCCCTTCGGGATCGAGCTCCACGTGCGCGCGGTCCATGGGGCGGGGCGCGGGGCCCTCGAAGTTGATGCCTTCGGGATCGTAGCCGCTGCCGTGGCAGGGGCATTTGAACTTGTTCTCGCTCTCCTTCCAGTCGGGCGTGCAGCCCAGGTGCGTGCAGATGGCGGAGATCACGAAAATGCCTTCGGTGTTGCGCGCTACCCGGATGCGGTATTGATTCTGAAATTTGGTATCGACGCCGAAGGCGAAATCGGCGGGGTATCCGATGCGGAATTTGACCTTAGGTTCGTAGAGCGCGCGGGGATAGAAGAAGCGCAGGAACATGAGCAGGTTGACGCCCAGGGTGCCGACGACGGCGGCGGTGACGAAGGTCCGGCGGCGGCCGATGAGGGTGCGCGGGTCGGCATCTTTGGGGGTGGAGAAGAGGGATCGGAGCGCCCGGGCGAGGGGGCGCATGGTCCGCGGCGGCGGGGTGGGATCTATGCTGGAATTCGCCATGTTCCGGATCCAATTCCTCAGGGTCGCACGATCCGGCCTCAGGTTGCATGTGACAAGGGTAAACGCCAGGAGTGCGATGTGAAGCGGAGCAAGCAGACTTTCCGGTGAGGTTGTGCCGGCACGTTGGGGGATCAGTAAGCTTCACCCCGGTTGTCAATACCGAGGACGCGGATGAAATCGGGTGGTTCGAGGCTGAAAAAGATCCGCCACTTGCCGACGCGCAGGCGCAGTTCGCCGGGACGGTCTTTGAGGGACTTCACATCGCCGTGGCCGGTCGCAGCGAAACGTACCAGGGCCGCATCGATCTGTGCCTGGACGACGCGATCGAGACGCGCCAGATCGCGCACCGCGGCGGGGCGGAAAACGACGCGGCGGATCACAGGCCGAGCCGGCGCCGAACTTCCTCCAGGGGGACATCGTCGCCCGGTTCGGTACGGGCCCGATCCAGCTTAGCCGCAGTTTCGGCATCGATGATTTCCTGCTCACCCAGTTCCGCAAGAAAAGAAATGGCCACCTGCACGTCAGTGTCCGGAAGGGCATCGACGAGCGATTGAAGGCGGTCGCGATCGGAGGACATGCCTCGATTATAGCTTCCCGGGTGGCCAGCACCTGCCAACCGCTTGACGCTGGACGAGTATAAGGGCAAGAACG
>Ga0182030_10002423_pt1 | contig 39545 bp, 34 predicted proteins | sample 812S3MmetaG_FD_121299 | JGI IMG/M metagenome (GOLD analysis project Ga0182030, IMG submission 121299) | Permafrost microbial communities from Stordalen Mire, Sweden - 812S3M metaG (Illumina Assembly) | ecosystem: Environmental > Terrestrial > Soil > Wetlands > Permafrost | place: Sweden...
CAATCCCCGGAACGGCCGCGGGGACGCCGCGCAGGAGACTCTTCACCGTGGCGTCTGCCACCTCGTCCGCAGCTTCCTGAGTGGGACAGGTTAATCCCGGCAGCACCATGTTGGGTTTCAGGATCAGACCTTCCAGCATGACTCCCTGCGTGTAAAGCTCGGTGAACAAGGCTTGCAGGACCGCTCCCGTTATCTCGCGGCACAGGTCGAGAGAATGGTCGCCGTCCATCAACACTTCCGGCTCGACCACGGGGACCAGTCCGGCTTCCTGGCACAGCGCGGCATAGCGCGCCAGCGCCTGCGCGTTAGCCTCGATGCAGCCCCGGCTGGGGATGCCATCGCCCAGCGTAATCACGGCGCGCCACTTGGCGAAACGCGCGCCCATTTTGAAATACTCCGCCAGCCGGTCGCGCAATCCGTCCAGACCTTCTGTGATTTTCTCTCCGGGATGCTCCGCCAGGTCCTTTGCGCCGCTATCCACTTTGATGCCGGGAAGGATACCCGCACCGGCGATAATTTTCACAAAGGGAGTGCCGTCCTTCTTTTGCTGGCGGATCGTTTCGTCGTAGAGGATCGCGCCGCTAATAGACTCGCCAAGTCCGGGCGTGGTGATAATCAACTCGCGCCAGTCGCGCCGCGCGTCCACGGTCTGGGGAATCGCCAGCTTAGCGAATCGCTTGTTGCAGGTCGGACTGCTTTCATCCATCGCCAGCAGACCTTTGTCGCCCGCGACCATCCTCCTGGCCGTCGCTATGAGCAGCGGTGTGTTCATTCACCCAACCATTGCCGCGCTCCGGCGGCGTTGGCCTGGTCGAAATAGCGGATCGTCGCGCTCGTGAACGGTTTGCAAAAAGTGGCCATGCCGTGTTCCCACTTCTTATCCCCGATCATCGCCAGCCGCTCGATGTCGGCGAAGTGCTTCACGTCGAACTTGATGTCATCCCAGAGCGCTCCGGCTTCCCAGCCGTGGAAACCGGACATGTCGAACAGGACGCCTAGTTTTCCGTGCTGCCGGACGAGTTTCTCGAACTCCGGCACAAAGTGCTCGTAATCTTCTTTCGTCAGCTTCCCGCTGACGTGAACGTCGAGAAGCTTCCCGCCGTTTTCTTCCTTGAGTTGAATGGACATCGTGTTCTCCTATTTGGGTTTTGTCCCAGGCTTACGCCAAGGGTTTTAATTTCGTCTGGGCCCATCCCCTCCATGACTGTCGGGGCTCGGAAAGAAACCCGAACTCCACTACCGAGAGGGGACATGCTTCCATTTCCAGTTGCGAATCTCCGGCAAGTCCTGGCCGTGCTTGTCGATGTAATGTTTGTGCTCGATCAGCTTGTCCCGCATAGTCTGCTTGAGGTAGGACCCCCTGGAGCCCAGATTCGGCACGCGGTCCACCACGTCCTCGACCAGGTGGAAGCGGTCCAGATCGTTCTGCACCCTCATATCGAACGCCGTCGTGATGGTGCCCTCTTCCTTGTAGCCCCGCACGTGCAGGTTGCGATTCGTGCGGCGGTAAGTCAAACGGTGGACCAGCCAAGGGTATCCATGGAAGCCGAAGATGATGTGCTTGTCTTTTGTGAAGAGCGAGTCGTAGTCCGATTCGCTGAGTCCATGCGGGTGCTCACTCGCGGACTGCAACTTCATCAGGTCGACGACGTTGATCACCCGGATCTTCAGATCGGGCAGATGCTCGCGCAGAATCGAAACGGCGGCTAGAATTTCCAGCGTCGGAGTGTCGCCGCAACAGGCCATGACTACGTCGGGTTCGACGGCATCCTGATCGTTGCTGGCCCATTGCCAGATGCCGATTCCTTCCGTGCAATGCACCACCGCGGCGTCCATGGTCAGCCATTGCGGGAGCGCGTGTTTCCCCGCCACCACCACGTTCACGTAATTCCGGCTGCGCAGGCAGTGATCGAAAACAGACAGCAGACAATTGGCATCGGGCGGCAGGTACACGCGCACGATATCGGCCTTCTTGTTGATCACGTGGTCCAGGAAGCCGGGGTCCTGGTGCGTGAAGCCGTTGTGATCCTGCTGCCACACGTGGGAGGCCAGCAGATAGTTCAGCGAGGAGATCTTCCGCCGCCAGGGCAGCTCCAGGCAGACTTTCAGCCATTTGGCGTGCTGGCTGAACATCGAATCGACGATGCGGATGAAGGCCTCGTAGCTGTTGAACAGCCCGTGCCGCCCGGTGAGCAGATATCCTTCGAGCCAGCCCTCGCACTGGTGCTCGCTGAGCATGGAATCCAGCACGCGTCCGGAGGGCGCAAGAAATTCGTCGTACTTGGCTTCCCTGGCGTCCCACTGGCGATTGGTGACTTCAAAAACCGCGCCCAGCAGATTCGACAGCGTCTCATCGGGACCAAAAACACGGAAATTCCGCTGGTCCTGATTCAACTTGGCGACATCGCGCAAGAACTTGCCCAGCACCAGCGTGTCCTGCCCGTCGACGGCGCCTGGCGAAGGCACATTCACCGCGTGGACGTGGAAATCCGGCATGCGCAGGTCGCGCAGCAGGAGTCCTCCGTTGGCGTGCGGATTGGAGCCCATCCGCCGCTCGCCCTTCGGCGCCAGTTCAGCCAACTCCGGCATCAGCCGGCCGTTTTGATCGAACAACTCCTCTGCCTTATAACTCTTCATCCAGCTTTCGAGCAAGGGGACATGATCGGGATGCTCGGAGTCCACCAGCAGCGGAACCTGGTGCGCGCGGAACGTGCCCTCGATTTGCAGGCCATCGACGACTTTCGGTCCGGTCCAACCTTTGGGCGATTTGAGGACGATCATGGGCCAGCGCGCCCGGGTCGTATTGTTGTTGGCTCGCGCATTTTTTTGGATTTCAAGAATGTCCTCAATGGCGGTTTCCATCGTCGCGGCCATGAGTTGATGCATCGTGTCCGGATCGTCGCCTTCGACAAAGTACGGCGTCCAGCCGCAGCCTCTCAGGAATTGCTCCAGTTCCTCATGCTCGATGCGGGCCAGCACGGTGGGATTGCTGATCTTGTAGCCGTTCAGGTGCAGAATCGGCAGCACCGCCCCGTCGGTAATCGGATTGAGCAGTTTGTTGGATTGCCAGGAAGTCGCCAGCGGTCCCGTTTCCGCTTCGCCGTCGCCGACCACGCAGGCGACGATCAGACCGGGGTTGTCGAACACTGCGCCGAACGCATGGCTGAGTGAGTATCCCAATTCCCCGCCCTCGTGAATCGAGCCCGGCGTTGTGGGCGCCACATGACTCGAAATCCCGCCGGGAAACGAAAACTGCGTGAAGAATTTTTTCAGCCCGGCTTCGTCCTGGGTGACGTTGGGATAAACTTCGCTCCACGTCCCCTCCAGATACACGTTGCCCACAATCGCCGGGCCGCCATGGCCTGGGCCGGCGACGTAGAACATGTCCAGGTCGTACTTCTTGATCACCCGGTTCAGATGAACGTAAATGAAGTTCTGCCCCGGCGTGGTGCCCCAATGTCCCACCACCAGCGGCTTCACGTGCGACAGTTTCAGCGGCTCCTTCAGGAGAGGGTTGTCGTAAAGGTAAATCTGGCCGACCGACAGGTAGTTGGCGGCGCGCCAGTAGGCGTTGATCTTGTGAAGCAGCTCCGGAGAGAGAGTGCCCGTGGTGCTGTGAAGTGGTTCCAGTGTGAGTGTGTCGGTGCTCATGGTTCAATCTTTCTGTAATCCGAACGCAGCTAGCTGGGCGCAGGTGGATTGGTAATCCGTGTGAAGAATGCTCCGGATTCCCAGACCTTCGGCGATCTGGACGAACATCGGCGTGTTTTCGATGTAGAGGACCTGCCGGGCCGGCGCCTGCGCGATGTCCAGCGCGAGCCGGAAAATGTCCGGATCGGGCTTGCGGATATGAACGAAGCAGGAGGAAATGAAACAATCCACAAATCCGTCCAGCTTGAATTTGCGAATCCGGTACGCGTTCACTTCGCGCGATTCGTTGCTGACTACCGCGATCCTCAGCCTGTACCGCAGCTTGAGTCGGGTGACCAGTCGAATCATCTCGGAGTACGGTTTCGATTGCGCGAACATGAAGCTGCGGAACTGAGCCCGGGTGAAAGGGCGTTTCCGATAGAAAACCAACCGGCCGAGATATTCATCGAAGGTCAGTTTTCCCTCTTCCTGGGTCTCGAACATCAGGCTATGCCGGTCCTCGATCTCCGCCCACGGCAGCTTGAAGTGCTTCGCCGCCCTTCGGCGCGCATGATGATCCCAGCCGTTGGTAAGCAGAACCCCCCCGACATCCAGGAATAGGGTGGTGATCGGCATCCACCTATGCGCGTTGCATGCGGATGTCCAAGTGCTTTGCCCTGTCCTGCGGCTCGAATTGCCCTTGGACCGCCTTGAGATCGTGACCAAGGACGGTCATTCGACCCCGGATGGTCAAGCCAGCCGCGGCATTTAATGGCCGAAGAGGCGCCAGGCCCGAATGGGTCTGTGATTGCAATACGACTAGCGGCTTGTCGCAGAAATAACGTAGCCGGGTAATCCCCTCCATGACTGTCGGGGTTCCATAGATCTGTTTGGAACCCCGACAGTCATGGACGGGATACACTGACGATCCGGTTGCGACAGGCGACTAGGAAACATGGAGGTCATAGTATGCCGAAGACAGTAGTTGGATTATTTGAGAATCCCGGTCTGGCGGACGGTGCTGCCCGCGATATCGAAGCGCTCGGTTTTCCGCGGAGAGAGGTTCGCACTGTGACGGAGCCGGCGACTTTCGAGGTCACCGGTGTGATGAGCTTCCCGCGGCTCGATTTCGAAACTGATTTGGTCCGCGGGCTGACCAGGATCGGCGCGACCCAGGCGCAGGCAGAGGTCTATAAAAAAGGCCTGCAGCGCGGAGGCGCCCTGGTTTTTGCGACGGGAACGGAGGCGGACGTGGAGGTCGCAGCCGACGTTATGAACCGCGAAGGCGCGGTACGGATCGCAGAGGGCTGTGGTCCGGAACCATATTTACCCGTAGCGACGAGCCCGAACATGACGCCGATGGTCGATAGCCCGGTCCAGGCCGGCCGAATCCGCGAACCCGGCGGCGGCGCCCAATTTTTCGTGTGGTAATCGGCATTGCCGCCGACCACGGTGGATTCGAGACGAAGCAATATCTGGCCGGGATGTTGCACGCCGCTCATTATGAAGTGGTCGACTTTGGCGACAACCAGCTAAAGGCGGATGACGATTATCCCGATTTTGTCGTGCCGCTGGCGCGCGCCGTTGCCCGCGGCGAGGTGGATCGGGGAATCGCCATCTGCGGCAGCGGCGTCGGCGCATGCATTGCCGCCAACAAGGTGGCGGGCGTGCGCGCCTGCCTGATCCATGAGAGTTTTTCGGCGCACCAAGGCGTTGAAGACGACGACATGAACGTGATTTGCCTGGGCGGGCGCGTGGTGACCGACATGGTCGCCTGGGAGCTGGTCAAAATATTTCTTCAGGCACGATTCAGCGGCGCCGAGCGTCACTGCCGCCGGGTGGCTGAAGTCGCCAAGCTGGAAAGCGCGTCGTGAACATAAGTCCATTGGCGGGAAAACCGGCCGGCGCATCGATGCTGGTGAACGTCCCCAGGCTGGTGACGGCCTACTACACGGAGATCCCCGACCCTTCCGTGCCGCGGCAACGTGTCGCCTTCGGCACTTCCGGGCATCGCGGTTCCGCGTTCGACAAGGCCTTCAACGAATGGCACATCCTGGCCATCACTCAAGCCATTTGCCTATACCGGACGCGGAACGGGATCGACGGTCCGCTGTTTCTCGGCATGGATACGCATGCGCTCTCCGTTCCGGCGCTCGCCAGCGCGCTGGAAGTCCTGGCGGCCAACGGCGTGGACGTGATGGTGGCGCAGGGCGACGAATACACTCCCACGCCGGTCATTTCGCACGCCATTCTTACCTATAACCGCGGGCGCAAGACTGGACTTGCCGACGGCATCGTGATCACGCCGTCGCACAATCCGCCGACAGACGGCGGGTTTAAATACAATCCTCCGAACGGAGGTCCCGCGGAATCGGCGGTCACCGACGGGATCGGCGCGCAGGCCAACAAGTTTCTCGAGACCGGCCTGCGGGGCGTCAAAAGAGTGCCTTACGAGAAGGCCCTTCACGCTTCTACCACGCACCGGCACGACTATCTCAACACATACATCGCCGATCTCGGCAATGTCCTCGACATGGACGCGATTCGCGGTTCGAAGATCGCCATGGGGGTCGATCCGCTGGGCGGCGCGGGGGTCCATTACTGGGCTCCGATTGCCGAGCGTTACGGGTTGAACCTGACCGTGGTGAACAACGCCGTCGACCCGACGTTTCGCTTCATGACCGTGGATTGGGACGGCCAGATCCGCATGGACCCATCCTCGCCCTATGCGATGCAGGGGCTGATCGGCCTGAAGGATCGTTTCGAGATCGCCTTCGCCTGCGACACGGACCACGACCGGCACGGAATTGTCACCAGGAGCGCCGGCCTGCTGCCGCCCAACCACTACCTTTCCGTGGCGATCTTCTATCTCTTCCAAAATCGGCCAAAGTGGCGCCAAGATGCCGCAGTGGGCAAGACAGTCGTCAGCAGCCAGATGATCGATCGTGTCACCGCGAAGCTCGGCCGGAAGCTCTATGAAGTGCCGGTGGGTTTCAAATGGTTCGTCGATGGCCTCCTCGACGGCTCGCTTGGTTTTGGCGGAGAGGAAAGCGCGGGCGCCTCCTTTGTCCGCCTGGACGGAAGCGTCTGGACGACGGACAAAGACGGCATCGTCCCGGCTCTGCTGGCCGCCGAGATTACCGCGCGCATGAACCGCGATCCCGGCGAAGTTTACCGCGAGCTCACTCGCGAATTCGGCGAACCGGCGTACGACCGCGTGGAAGCTCCGGCGACCCGGGAGCAAAAACAGAAGCTGGCCAGACTCTCGCCCGGTCAGGTGCAGTCCAAGGAGCTGGCCGGCGAAAAAATCCAGGCCATCCTCACCCGCGCACCGGGCAACGACGCTCCCATCGGCGGGTTGAAGGTGGTGGCCGAGAGCGGATGGTTCGCGGCGCGCCCCTCGGGGACCGAGGATATTTACAAGATTTACGCGGAGAGTTTCCGGGGAGAGGATCATCTGCGCCTGATCATTAAAGAAGCACAGGCGATGGTCGACGCTACTTTAGGATCATCCCGGGGCTGAGCCAGGCGTGGGGCGGGCCATGGGCCCGCAGCCGCCAACTTGTTTTGAACAGGCTGCCGCCACACGGAACTTTTCACACAGACTCGCTGGTCAAAGCACCTTGCGCGACACTCCCAGCTTCTTCATGAGAGCGTTCAACGTTGTGCGCGGCATCCCCAAACGGATCGCCGCGGCGCTGATGACGCCATGGGTTTTCCGGAGCACGCGGACCACATACTCTCTTTCCATGTCCGCCAGCGAGCCGTCCGAGGTACAGACGGCCGAATCGTGTAACTCAGCCAAAGGAGCGCGCAGCGTGGGACCGCGTGAAAAGATCACCGACCTTTCCATGAAGTTTTCCAGCTCGCGCACATTTCCCGGCCACCGCCAAGCCTCCAATGCCTTCATGGTCTCCGGCGAAATCGTTTCCACTTGCCGGTTCATCTCCTTCGCGTATTTCCGCATGAAGTGCCGGGCCAGTGCGGGAATATCTTCCGAGTGATCCCGCAACGGAGGGATGGTGATCGGAAACACTTTCAGCCGGTAGTACAGATCGCTGCGAAAAAGCTTGTCGGCCATCATCTGGCCCAGATCGCGGTTGGTCGCCGCCACCAGCCGGACGTCAATGGGGATGGTTCTGGTGCCGCCCAGCCTCTCAAACGTTTTCTCCTGCAAGGCCCGCAGCAGTTTGGGTTGAAGCTCCAGAGGGATGTCGCCCACCTCGTCCAGAAACAGAGTCCCGCAGTGCGCCAGTTCAAACCGGCCAATTTTTTGTGATAACGCGCCGGTAAAAGCCCCTTTCTCGTACCCGAACAACTCGCTTTCCAGAAGCCCCGTGGGAATGGCCGCACAGTTCAACGTGACGAAAGGACAATTCCGGCGCCCGCTCAGCCGGTGAAGCGCGTGCGCGATCAACTCTTTTCCGGTGCCGGTTTCTCCCAGAATCAGCACGGTCGCATCGGTCGGAGCAACCGTTTCCACCTCTTCCAAAACCCGTTTCAGAGCGTCGCCGCGGCCAACGATCTCCTCAAACGGATCGTGTCCCTCGACCAGGCGCGGTCCGCTCTGTGCCGGACAGGCTGCGGATTGCATAGCTTCCTCCGCCTTTCCTGAATCTGGTGCCCTACCCGCTTGCTGGTAGCGCTCTGACCATAGATGGTCGCACGCCGCATTCCAAAGGTCGCTCCCACAGCCTGAATAGAAACAATTACTTAGCTGCCATCCGCCTTGCCGCGTGCGTGCAATATTGGAAAGTTGGGCGAATTGACCCAAAACACGGTCTCCCTTTTGGACCCCCAGTTGCCTTGCAAGCGGCAGGAGATAAGAACATGCTTTGGACAATCTTCGTAGTTCTGCTGGTGCTGTGGCTGTTAGGACTGGTCACATCTTATACGTTCGGTGGGTTTGTTCACATCCTGCTGGTCCTTGCTTTGGTGGTGCTGGTCATCCAGCTGTTTCAAGGCCGCCGGGTGGTTTGACCAGACCAAATCCGGTCGATATGACTGCCGGTGGTCGATCCCTTATTCCCAAACATGGCGAATAAGCCGGGATCTGTGGATCTTAACAGCAATCCTGCTCGTGGACTCGCAAATGCTGAATTCAATGTGTAACAAGGAGGACTTTTTATGAGAGTGAATTTAAAGCGTGTCATGGTTCTGGCTCTTGCCGGAACCTTCAGTTCCACCGTTTTTGCGGCGGACAGAGAAATCAAGGTCGATGACCGGCTGAACGCTTCGGCCGAGACGCTGACCGAGATGATGAGGGCCGCCGATAAAGGTATCCCTCAAGATTTGATCGATAAAGCGCGCTGCGTCGTGGTGATTCCGGGTATGAAAAAGGCCGGATTCATTTTCGGCGCGGAGGAAGGCCGTGGCTTCGCGGTGTGTCGCCGGCCCGGAGGCAGTTGGAGCGCCCCGGCTGCCGTGCGGACCGAAGGTGGAAGTGTCGGATTTCAGATTGGAGCTTCGGAAACCGATGTTGTGTTGCTGGTGATGAACGAAGGCGGAATGAAGCACCTGTTGTCCGATAAGTTCACCGTTGGCGGCGATGCCAGCGCGGCCGCGGGCCCGGTTGGCCGCGAAGCGACCGCTCTGACCGACGCGGCGATGAATGCGGAAATGCTGTCTTATTCCCGTTCGCGCGGCCTGTTCGCCGGCATCTCATTGCAAGGCGCAACGCTTCGGCCGGATGGAGAATCCAACCGGGTACTGTACGGCCACGAAGCGACGAATCGTGAAATCCTTACCGGCGACTTCAAAATTCCGGTGGCGGCGCGAAGGTTTGAACATGCCCTGCGCCGGGAATCGCCTCAACGCAAACATTAGGTAGGTTCCAATTTGTACGCAGATAGCTCGCGTCCCAGCGCTCTCAGCGCCTGGGACGCGGCTTTCAACAAGGGAAAGGAGCAAAACATATGAAACCGAGTACGAAGGATCAAATCCAGGGCAAGCTTCATGAGATGAGAGGCAAAGTCAAGCAGACAGCGGGGCACGTCACCAACAATCCCAACCTGGAAGCCGAGGGCAAAGCCGAACAGCTTACCGGCAAGGTCCAGAAAAAAGTCGGGCAAATCGAAAAGCTGATCGAGAAGTAAGAGGCTTCCATGAACAAGACTTTTGGAATCATCCTGATCGTCCTTGGCCTGTTCGGTCTGGCGTGGGGAGGGTTCACCTACACCACCAGCGAAAAGGTCGTCGACATCGGGCCGATTCACGCGACGCGTGAAAAAACACACAACGTGCCGCTGCCTCCCATTGCAGGCGCGGTGGCGTTGATTGGCGGAGTTGTACTCCTCGTGTCCGGGAAAAGAGCATAAACTCCTGCCTGGAAAAAGAAAGGAAGACCGCAAATGCTCATACTCATTATTATTTTGATTTTAGTTTTTGGCCTCGGTGGCGGCTACTACGGCCATAGCCGTTGGGGCCCCAGCGGCGGCGCGGGTATAGGATTGGGGACGATCCTGCTGATTCTCCTCATCGCTTACATGCTCGGCCTGTTCCGCTGAGGAGGTTGCCATGCAAGTGAAAGATCTCATGACCGCCAACGTGAGTTCCTGCCATCCTGCGAACAACCTGGCGGAGCTGACAGAGATGATGTGGAACCAGCGCTGCGGAGCCATCCCGGTTGTGGACGACTCGGGAAAGGTCCTGGGCGTCATTACCGATCGGGATATCTGCGTGGCGCTGGGAACCAGGAACGTCCGGGCATCGGACGTTCTTGCGCGAGACGTGTCCCCTTCGAAATGCTTCCGCTGCAGTCCCACCGACGATGTGCGTGACGCACTGAAAACGATGGCCACCGAGGAAGTCAGCCGGTTGCCGGTCGTCGACGGGGCAGGCAAACTTCTGGGGATGCTCTCCATCGACGACGTCACCTTCCACGCCGCTTATGGATGTTCCAGCCTCAATGACCGAGAAATCATCAACGCCATCGCGGCGATCAGGGAAGGCCGGATTCATCAGGCGGCTACGGCCATGGAAGACAGAAGGCATTTGAGCCAGGACATTCGAATGCCGGCCAACTACCGCGAACAGGTCTTCCCGAACGGCCATCTGTAACCCTGGCACGGCCAGCGTGCCCGTGATTTGTTTAAATTCGATTCAGAATGCATGTTGCTACAGAAAATGTCCGCTTCGCTATCGGGTCGCAGCTTGCGCCGCGCTAAGGGGTCACCGACAAGTTGTAAACATTCGGCGAAGTAGAGATCTTCAACGTACTCTCACCACTCGACCCGTTGGGAACGAAAAACTTAAGCTGGCACAGGCCGGGGTCGACTCTGCCGGAGGAAAGCACCGCAGCCGGATTCCCATTTACCGTAATCGCCGGACTCAAGCAGTCTCCCGTGCCCCACGCGAGCAAGACTTCGCCCGGCTGCGCCGGACTGGCCGGCCCCACCAGGGTGTAGTCGGCATGGGTGATCAAGGGCAGTGACGCAACACTGAACAGCTCCAGGATTCCGCTGGCGATGTTCACCGTCGCCGGCGCCGAAGCCTGCCCATTCACGGTAACGACAACCGGGCACGAGGTCTGTCCGGCAACGGCATCCGGCGTCAAAGCGTTGAGTTGCCAGCCTGTCGCACCGCTACCGACCACCGGCCCGGAATTATAGGAAATCGCGGCAGGCAGCCCGCACACGGTGACGCTGGCGCCGCCGAGTGCAAACGTGTTTGCATTGGTCCATTGAGCCGCGCTGCCCAGACTCTGCCCGAAGATCGCGAACCACGTCTCCGGAGGTAAAGGTTCCACCTTAAGATCGGCTGCATTCACGATGCCGTTCGATGAAATGGAAGGAGCGGTGGAAAGCGGGCTGCTGGCGGAGGCGGGCCAAAGAGCGCTGGTTCCCGGATAAGCCGCCTGCAATTGATAGCCTCCCGGATTCGGAGGCGTAAAGGCAATATGATAGGTGCCGTCGCTGGCTGTCTGTGTGGCGCCGAGAGTCAAAACGGGCGGCGCGAAGTTGAGCGTGGCCCGGGAAACCTCCGTGCCGTTCGCCAGGAAAACGAGCGCGAAGTGTCCACTGCCGGCAGAAGATGGCGACACGCGGGCGCGGATGGTCATGCTGTAGTTATCGCCGGGAATGATGGTTAGGGGGCCGGAGTTCACGAATGTTTGTTGGGTCGACGAAGCGGTTATGTGGATGGATGTACCGTTCGCGTCGGAACCCGGCTGCACCACCGCGGTGCCATTTCCGTCGACTCCCCAACCCGCCAGCCCATTCGCAAAATTCAAACTGACCTGCCCAGCGGAGCCTGTGTATTGGAAAGAGTAGACATTGATGTCGGCGGTGCCCACATCGCCGCATAAGTTGACGCAGATCTGGATCACGGCCTGGGCGATGGAGGGCGGCACCGCGCCGCTGAGAACATAGTTCGCCACGGTCCCGGACCCCGTGGTCGCCTGCGCGGTCAGTGTGATCGGCGCGGAAGCGATTGGTCCTCCCTGGCTGTCGACCAGACTGCCGGTCGCTTGCGAAGAGGAGATATTGAGGGAGAGCTTGGTTCGCGGCCGGAAATAGCTGTCAATCAGATACGTAAGGGCGGTTGGATCGGTCTCCGGAAGCACGTGCCGCGGATAGGCATACCAGGACTGAAAAATCACATGGCTGGGGATCGTGCCGCCTTGCGCTTCCCATTCGGCGTAGTGATTCTCCGCATCGGTCATCCATTGGGCGTCCGATAAATCCGTGGCCCACCCGTTGTAGATGATGCCGAAAGGAATCGCGCGCTGCTGGAGCGCCTGGCGCATGCTTTCCACATTCGGCTTCCAATCGACCTGCCAGTTTACATCGAAGTGGAAGAAGGCGAAAGGAGCGCCCGCCACCGCGCGCCAGGCATCGATCCCGGCCGTGTACTGACTGAGCCAGTCTCCGCCAGCGGGAACGGGTTCGATGTCGCCCACAATCACGTTGGGAAACACGGTTCGAACTTGCAAAACGCTCTGAAGCGCGTTGGCGGCGATTTGCCGCGGGGTCCAGTTGCAGGCGTTGGGTCCGGAGTATAAAGTGCTTCCGTGGTAAAAGGGCTCATCGAAAGCGAGGTATTGAAGATTGCCGCCCAACTGCTGGATGCGAGTGGCCATCGAGAGCGCCAGTTGTCCCGCGAAACCCTCCACGCCCATCCCGCAGGTCGCGTTCGGGGTCAAGGGAGGAAATTCCACGGCGAGTGCAATGTTGTGGCTGTTCAGATAGGAGAAGATCAGTTGCAGGGTGGCGTCGGAGAACGAACCGGGGGAAACAGAAAAGAGCATCTCCGGGTACAACTTGAACACCTGAATGCGGGACGAGGCGGTGGTCCACGGCGCGCCGGGAGCGAACAGGTCGAGATAATCGACGGAACCGATCATATTGTTCCAGGCCGCCGGACTGATCGGACTAAACCAAATCGTTTGTGTGGTGGTGGATTGGGCGGAACAAACTGTCCCCATCAAGCAAGCTATAAAAAATGCACTTCGTTTTCGCATAAACTCCTCGTGCCCGCAGCCTGCTACCAGCAGGCTTTTTGGCCGCTGAAAAACAAGAGCCGCCCGGTGGGCGGCTGCGGGCTGGTAGCCCGCCCCACATTTTGCACGGTTACTTCGTTTCCGCGCGCAGGGCTTGCAGGCGGTGCTGCTGCTCCGGGGTCAGGTTGTTCTTGATGCGGACCAGCAGCGAGATTTGGGCGCGCTTGATCTCGCGCTCCGACGCCAGGACCTTATCCAGTTGCGCGGCGACCTGGGCCTCGTCCGCCTTCGATTGCTTCAATAACCCGGTCAATCCCTCCATGGCGTCCTGCAATTGCCATTGCAGCTCGGTGAAGCGCGTTTGAGCCTTCAATACTTCGGCGCGAAGATAAGTCTTCTGCGCGTCGCTCAGGCCGATCGCGTTCTGGCGCGCCATAACCAGTTCCGGAGGAAACATCAGGTCGCTCAGAGGGTCGGACGCAGGCGGCTGTTGCGCCGCGAGCGACGAAACGAAAATCAACAACGATGCGGCCGGCAACCAGAACTTATTTCGCATATATTTCTCCCGAAGTTTGAATTTTTAAAAATCCTTCCCCCAACCGCGGCGTTGCCAGCGGTGGACGCAGCAAGGCCTCCGTCGGAGAGCGCCACGTGGAAAGCGCGGCGACTTCTGCTTCAGGCGCCGGACGCCGCATCCACATCACAATCGCGATCAGTGCGGCGGCGATCACCGCGGCCCATCTCCACCATCCGCGCGTATCCGCGAGCCCGTGGATCCGCGACATCACTCGCTCCGGTCCGTGCAAAGGCGGCTCGACCGCGGCGCGACGGTGGAGAGCCTCATCGATCCGCGCCGCCAGCGCCCGGCTCTCTCGCAACGCGTTTTCGCACTGCGGGCAGATCGCGAGATGCGCCGCGAAATCAGGCTCGGGCGTTTTGCCCAGGGCACAGTCGGCGCTCGCTTCCTTCCACTGCGGACAGTCTTTCATCGTGTGACCTCGCGCAACAGTTGACGCCTCGCCAGATGCAGCCTCGATCGAACCGTTCCCTCCGGAATCCCCAGAATCCCGGCCGCCGTACGAACGTCCATTTCTTCCACTCCGATCAACAGCACCACCGCCTTCAATTTCTCCGGCAACAACTCCACCCGCGCTCTCAAACGGGCCTCGAACTCCCTTTCCGACGCTTGGGTCTCCGGGGTTTCGGAAGCCGCCTGGCTGGCCACCCACGCGCCATCCCGTCCCCTGGCCCGCGCAGCTCCTCGCCGGTGGTTCAACGCCAGCCGCCAGCTGGCGCGGGCTACCCAGGGCCGAAACTTCTCCGCATCCCGCAGGCTGTCAAACTTCCGGTAGGCAGTGAGGAACGTATCCTGCGCGACCTCCTCGGCATCCGCCGCATTGCCGAGCACCGAATACGCCACCTGATACACCAACCGGTACGACTCACGCATCAGCCGTTCGAAATCCCCATTCTCCGGACCCGGCTCAGGCATGCACGACATTCTCGCTTAACCCATAGGCCCTTTGTTCATCCGATCTCCTGCCTATAGAGACACCACGATGTCCAAAGGCGTTCACTAACTAAGTCCTGTCGGTTGTAAAATGCACGGCCCTCCCAATCGGCCTGAAAGAACAGGAACCCAGATCTGACGGCCTCCCGACACAAGCCATGTTTATTGCAAGGTGGAAGGAATTGCAGGGCAGCGGCTTGTAATCCACGGTCCTTGGCCTTTAAATGGGGTGTCGTCCAAGAGTTGGTTGTTCAGCCGGCACAGGAGTGTGAAACCAGGTGAAGAGATTACTCAATGTGAGACGGATGTTCGTTTTGGCGGGGCTCGTTTTGCCGCAAGCGCTGGCGGCGGACTCGAACTTCGATATACGGAGTTTCGGCGCCAAGGGTGATGGATCGACGAAGGACACGGCGGCGATCCAGGCCGCTATTGATAAGGCCGGTTCGGCGGGCGGAACCGTTCTCATTCCTCCCGGCAACTACCCCAGCGGCACGTTGCACCTGAAATCGAACATTACGCTGCGAATCGAGAAGGGAGCGCGGCTGATGTTCAGTCCGGATGACAGCGATTTCGATCCGTACGAAGAGCTCCCGTATCGGATGAAATCGACGGAAACTCGGGACGCCCGTTCTGCCCCTGCGAATCCTAGCGCGGAGGTGAAGCGACGCCTCGCCGCTCCGCCCGCCTACGACGACACGGAGACCAGCTATGCGCACTATGCGCTGCTGCTGGGCGATGGTGTGCATAATGTCACGATTGAAGGCCAGGGTGAGATTGACGGAAACCGGCCGAAACGAGGTGGTCCCAAGCCGATTGCCTTCAAGAATTCGGAGTGGATCACGATTCGCGGAATCACGGTGCGGAATGCGCCGAACTACAACATCAGCCTGATGGGAACGGATCATGTCGAGGTGGAAGGCGTCCGGCTGCTGAACGGCTATGCGGACGGCATCGATCCGGATAACTGTCATTACGTTCGGATCACGAACTGTTACATCGATTCCTCCGACGACGCGATTTGTCCCAAGGCTAGCTTTGCGCTCGGGAGGAAACGTGGCACGGAGCATCTGGTGGTGGCGAACTGCATCCTCCGTACGTCCGCCACTCATTTCAAGTTCGGAACGGAGAGCGAAGGCGATTTCAAGAATGTTTCCGTGACAAATTGCGTGATGCTGAAGAGAGACACGGGGCACTTGCCCGGCACAGGTATCGCGTTAGAGGCGGTAGACGGAGCAAACATTGACGGCGTCGTGATTTCCAATATCTCGATGGAGGACACCCGGGCGCCAATCTTCATCCGCATTGGGAATCGCGCGCGCAGCATGGCGACAGCCACCCCGGGATCGCTCAAAAACATTTCCATCCAGAATGTGACGTCGACCGGCGCTACGCTGACAAGTTCCATTACCGGTGTGGAGGGCGGCCGAGTCCAGGATGTGATCATCGACGGATTCACAATCACCGCGAAAGGCGGAGGCGCGCGAGGCGCTTTGGACATTCCGGAATTACCCGCGAAGTATCCGGGTGGCGATATGTTCGGGGAACTTCCGGCGCTGGCGCTGTTCGCCCGGCATGTCGACGGACTCACCCTGCGGAACATAAAGGTGCATGCAATACAACCTGACGGGCGTCCGTCGTTCATTGCGGACGATGTCACACGCCTCGAACTGTCGGGGTTCGACTCGACCAACATTCCCGAACAGGAGCCGATTCTCCTGTTCCGAAACGTGGTGAGCGCGCTGCTCTATGGGAATCAGCTCTCGGCGCCGGTCAATTTGTTTCTTAGCGTCATGGGAGCAAACAGCAAGGGCATCGCGCTAAGAGCGAACTCGCTGCAATCGGCCCGCAAAGCTGTAATGCAGTCTCCGGACGCTCCGGCGGGCTCGGTATCGATTGACTCGAAGGAGACTCCTTGAAAGTAGGATTGATTGGAACGGCGGCGGTCGCGCATAAGCACGCGCAGGCGTATCGGCGTCTGGGATTCGAGCTGGTGGTCTGCTCTAACCGGAACGAGGAACGCGGGCGGCGTTTTGCCGACCAATACGAGGCTGAGTTTGTGGCCAACTATGAGCAAGTGTGCGAGGATCCGCGAATCGATTATGTGGATCTCTGCACTTTTCCAGCATTCCGGCTGGAACCGCTGCTGTTGAGCGCAAGAGCGGGAAAGCATGTCTTGGTTCAGAAGCCCATCGCGACCAGCCTGGATGTGGCTCGCCAAATGATCCAGGCGGCAGAAAGTGCCGGAGTGACTCTGGGCGTCGTAAGCCAGCACCGGTTCGATGAATCCAGCAGGTTTCTGATAAAAGCTCTTCGAGAGCAGCGCCTGGGACGAATTCTGCAATGCGATTGCTACCTGAAATGGTTCCGCTCACAGGACTATTACGGGAGACCTGAAAAAGGAAGCTGGCAGGCGGAGGGCGGTGGTGTCCTGATTAACCAGGCGATTCACTCCATCGATTTGATCCGGTCTTTCGCGGGTCCCGTCAGGTATGTGTTCGGGATGTGGCAGATCGCCGCGGCGCACCAAATGGAATCGGAAGATCTGGTCTCGGCAGTATTGCAGTATGAGTCCGGGGCAACCGGTGTGATTCAAGCGTCGACGGCCGTGTGGCCGGGGTATCCTGAGCGAATCGAGATTCATGGCACCAAGGGCAGCGCCATCATAACCGGCGATCGCTTGAGTGCGTGGGATGTCCAGGACGATGGCGGCGAACAGCCGCAACTGCGAACTGAGGTAAAGTCCGGAGCTTCGGATCCGCTGGCTATTTCGCTCGAATCCTTTGAACTCCAGTTTCAGGATTTTGCGGATGCGATCCGTGAAAGGCGACAGCCCCTGGTTTCGGGCCGGGACGCATTCGATGCACTGGCGATTGTGGAGGCGATTTACGAATCGTGCCGGAGCGGCCAGCCCGCGAAAGTCGAGCAACTGTGAAGAGCTATTTTTGGATACTGCCGCTGTTCTGGGCGACGGACTTGGCCAGCAATAGCGCAATCTCCGTTCGCGATTTCGGGGCCAGGGGCGACGGCATCGCCAAAGACACTCTGGCGATACAGACGGCGATCGACCAGGCGGCTGGGCACGGGGGAACAGTCGTGTTTCCGCCCGGCGCTTACGTAAGTGGAACGATTCATCTGCGTTCGAATGTCAGCTTAACCATAGAGAGCGGCGCGATCGTTTTGTTGAGTCCGGACGATGCCGATTTCGACCCGTACGAGGCTCTGCCATACCAGCCCACACACGCCGCCAAATATCATCCTTCCGCCACGATTCCCGCGGATGCGTCCCCTGCTCAACGGAGGCGGCGCGCGGCGCCGGTTGCGTATGACGATGAGGAGACGAACTACTTCCACTATGCTTTGTTTGCGGGCCTCGGCGTCCACAATGTGGCGATTGAGGGGGATGGCGTTATCGAGGGGAATCGCGACCGCCGCTATGGGCCGAAGCCGATCGCCTTTAAGAACTCAGAGTGGATTACGATACGCGGGATTACGATTAGGAACGCGCCGAACTACGCTGTCAGCTTGGGTGCGACGGATCACGTGGATGTGGATGGAGTCAAAATTCTGAACGCTTTCGCGGACGGTATCGATCCGGACGGCTGCCATTTTGTCCGTATTATCAACAGCTATATCGATTCACACGACGATGCGATTTGTCCAAAGTCAAGCTGGGCCTTGGGAAAGCCAAGAAGCGTGGAGCATCTGGTGGTGGCGAACTGCGTCCTCCGAACGGCCGCGAATTGCTTCAAGTTCGGGAGTGAAAGCGCCGGCGACCTAAGGGATGTAACCGTGACGAATTGCGTGATGTCGAGGCGCGATACGGAGCGAATTCCCAACTCAGGGATTTCACTCGAATCGGTCGATGGGGCTCATATTGAAAACGTCGTGATCGAAAATATCTCGATGCAGGATGCGGCGGTGCCGTTGTTTATCAGGCTCAGCAACCGGGGCCGAGGCTTGGACCCGGCGGTCCCGGGCTCGATCCGCAATGTATCTATCCGCAATATTGTGGCGATCGGGGCGACGCTGACAAGCTCGATCACCGGGATTCATGACGCAATCATCCGCGATGTCACGATCGATGGATTCTCGGTTACGGCCGAGGGCGGAGCGGCAATGAGCGATGCCGAAGTCCCCGAATTTGCCAAAAAAGATCCGGATTCGACTATGTTCGGCCAGCTGCCCGCCGTCGGTCTTTACGGACGATATGTAGAAGGCCTAACGATCAGCGGAGTGCAGATCCACTCCAGAAGGCCGGACCCTCGGCCGGCCGTGGTTTTGGAGGACGCTGGAGGATTGGGTATCTCCGGCTTTTCTTCTACCGTTGGTTCTCCCGCCGGTCCCATGATTCTGTTACGCAATGTTGCGGGAGCCCTGTTGAGCGGGATCCAGCTCTCTTCCGATACGGAAACGTTTCTCGCCGTTGAGGGCGAGAGATCCTCCGCGATCACGATGGAGGGGAACGATCTGCGCCGGGCCGCGCAGCCGTTCCGGCGTTCAAAGTAAGCGTTGGCTTATCTGCTATACTCTTCTACTTCTCGCCAGTTCTCAGCAGGACGCTACGGATCGTAGCTGGAATGGCGCGACTCGGCGATCACATGAGAAATCTTGAAGAGTCGCTGTTTTGGGAGATTTTCTACCGTCACGAGGTGGTCCGTGCCGATCTGGCCCGTATCTTCAATGTAAGCGCAGCAACGATCTCGCGATCAGTGGGCGTGCTTCTAGCGAAAAAACTGGCCATTGAAGTAGGCGTGGCCAATCCGTACCGGGGACGCCATCCGGCGTTGCTGTGCATCAACCCGCAGCTCGCATACGTCGCCGGATTGGAGTTGGATCGGGATCGGGTGACGGCAGTCATTACCGACCTTTCCGGGATGCTGCTCGGGCGCGGCGCGGTCGCTTCAGCGCCACAAAACAGCGTAGACAGAACGTTGAAAGATTGCCGAAGGGCGCTGGAAACGGCTCTTCACGACGCGGGTTTGGAGATTGGCCAACTGGCGCGCATCGGAGTCGGACATACGGGAACGCTGGACGTTCAAAACGGCATTTGCCTGGACTGGGAACGAATGCCGCACTGGCGCGATGCGAAACTGCTGGCGGCGCTCCGCGCGGAGTTTCAGATCGAGATCACGCTGGACGACCGGGCGCGGGCTGTTGCGCTTGCGCTTCATTTGCTGGTGCCCGAAAACCGCTGCTACCCGTCCGCGATCTATGTGCAAATTGGAACAGGCATCGGGGCAGGCATCTTCGTGAATGGAAGGATGCTTCGCGGGGCGACGCTTGCCGGAGGCGAATTGGGGCACATCGTTATCGACCGCAAAGGTCCGCTATGTTCGTGTGGCAAACGAGGCTGCGTGGAAGCGTTCGCGTCCATCCGGGCGACAATCAACCGGGTACGAAATGCCTTGGAAGCAGGAGCGAAAACATCGCTGCGGAAAGCAGGGTCTGTCACGACCGATCTGACGGCGGAAGCGATCATATCGGCGGCCAGGCATGGCGACCAGGTGGCGCGAGAGGCTTTGCTCGAGACCAGCGAGGCGCTGGCGACGGGCATTGCCAACGCAGCCCAACTGTTCAATCCGTCATTAGTGGTGCTGGCGGGAAAATTTGCCAACGCCGCCCGCGAAATTCTACTGGAGGCGGTAACGCGGGTCGTGCGGGCGCAGTGTTTCGATACTGTTTCGCGAGGACTGGAAATCCGGGTCGCGCCCTTCCGAAAAGACGTGGGGCCGGTTGGCTGCGCGCTGCTCGCGTCGCTGGATGTGGCCGCCGAATTGTTACAACGCGAGTTTTTTCTTCCGCTGATGCCTGCCCGGTCAGAAGATTACCTTCAAGGACAACTGGAGAATACGGGGCGGCCCTGACACCGCGGTTATTTTACCGAACGTCGCCGAAGCAATCTTGTTGCCCGGGTTTGCCAGATTCACGCGGTTGAAGATATTAAACGCTTCGGCACGGAAGCTGAGACGTCCCTTTTCTCCGAGGAAAGGCAGAGGCACACTGCGGGTGAGGGAGGCATCCGTATTGGCATAGCCGGGGCCGACTAAAACGTTACGGCCAAGGTTGCCATAGGTGCCTGGTGCTGCCTGCTGTACGGCACTGGTGTTGAAGTATTGCGCGATTTGCGCGCCACGCGACCCGGAGGTTATGTTGAGGTCGCCGACAAGTTGGCCCATCGCAGTCCCGGCGCTTGCCAAGCCGCTGTTCGAACTCAGAATACTGAACGGGCTGCCCGACTGAAGAGTCACGATGCCGCTAACCTGCCAGTTGCCGAGAACGGCGGAAACCAGCCGGGAATGCATCGCAGCGCCGGCGTCCGGTATCTGGTACAGGATCGAATCCACAAACCGGTTACGGCGATCGAAATCGGCGGGGCCGCGGAAGCGAAAGAAATCGAACGGATCGGAAATACTATTCGACGTGATTTGCGCGTTACTGGAGAGATAATCGAGATCCTTGGATAGCGTATAGCTGAGTTGATTGCTAAGGCCCTTACTCAAGTGCTTGATGAGCGAGAGCTGAAGAGAATTATAGGATTGATTCATTCCCGCGAACAGGAGATCCAGTTCCTGGTATTGCGCCCGAGGGCGCCGCGCCTGCACACTCTGTTGATTGGCGGTCAGCGAGAGGGAAGTATTGTAGATCGGCGCGTTGGCATCGTAATCGCCCCAGAGGTGCGTGCCTTTGGTTCCGACGTAGCTGGTGCGCAACAGCCAATCGCTTCGAAACTGATGTTCGACGGTCAGATTCCAGTTCTGCTCATAAGGCAGCGGTTGAGTGGACTGAAGGGCAGCAGCGGTTAGAGGCAGCTGAAACGCCGAATTTGTCTGGAAGTCTCCCGAATAGGGGAATATATTGTATTGCGTCCTTCCGGCGTAGGGATTGTCAAAATATCCGCTCACGAAATTAACCGTGAAACTGAAAGGCGATTGATCGTTAATGTTGTTATAAGCGTAAAGCTCCGGCGTGTCGTAATAGATGCCGTAACCGCCCCGCAGGCTGGTTTTACCATCGCCGAAAAGATCGTAGGCGAAGCCAAAGCGGGGTTCAAAGTGGTTGTACTGTGAGGCGACGACGCCGGTGGGCACAGTCCCACCGGACGGAGTAGGGTCTCCCGGATAGAGCAATCCGGGCGGCGAGTTGGCAAATTTCTTGGAGCCTGTTCCGGCGGCGTAGGCTTGTTGCGAGAATTCGACAATGCGATTGTTCAGATCGGTCAGCGGCTGATAGGGCTCATAGCGTATCCCAAAGCTGAGTGTAAGGCGGCGGCTCAGGCGATAGGTATCGCCAAAGTAGAAGCCGAAGTAATGCAGCCGCTTGAACTCGATCTCGCCGTTGCCTTGAGTGAATGCGTTGAATTGGCCGGTCAAAAAATCGGACTGATCGAACCCGGTCCACTGACCGTTGAATCCAAAAATGCCTTCTCCGTCGAAGGTATTGTATTCGTTGTAGCGCGAGTCTTCCAGATTGGCGCCCCAGACCATGCTGTGCTTGCCTTTTATCCACTGCCACGAATGAGTCAGCTCCAGGTTGGCGCGGGCGAAAACAGCGGGAGTACCGGAGCTGAGACTGATGCCGCTGGTCCCGTCGATGCTGATACCGACGGCATTCGACGAAGGATTGACGTTGACGCCCAGAGTTCGCATGGTGCCGGGGAACGCATACACGCGATCTCCGTCGTATTGATTGGCGGTGAAGTGGGTGTCCACCAGCAGATTGGGCGAGATCACATAGGTGTGGCCGGCAGTCGCGGTTTCGGAAGTAGCGCTAATGCCCTGAGTACTGGAAAAAATATTATTGGTGTTCATCTCGGCTGGAGTTTCAGTGTGATTGCGGTAGAGCCGGAGATAAAAACTGTTCTTATCGCTCAACCGGTAGTCGACTCGCGTGATCCATTCCCCCGCATTCTGTTGGTGAGGCACGGCGTAGTGAACCAGGCCGTCTGGACCGGGAGGCGGCGCGAACGTAAGCAGGTTCTGCGCCGCCGGGGACAACTGAGAGCTGGGGATTTGGTTATTGGGGTAGGGGATGCCGGTGGTGGGGTCGTTAATGACGATGGGCTTTGACAAACTGAGAAGATCCGAGAAATTTCCGGTGCGATGAGCGGCAGGAATGCTGATCGCCGACCCGCTGCCATTGAGCGATCGAACCCACGTCTGCTGATAGCCGCCGAAGAAAAACAGCTTGTCTTTTATGGCCGGGCCGCCGAACGTGCCGCCAGCCTGATTCTGTTTCAATTGATCGGGAGTATGGGCGAAGAAGCTGTTGGCATCGAACTTGGTGTTACGGACGAACCAAAAAGCATCTCCATGGAAAGCATTCGTGCCGCTCTTGGTGACGATGTTTACCGATCCACCCATGCTCTTGCCGAACGCCGCACCACCATTCGCCGTTTGTACGCTGAACTCCTGGACGGCGTCAGGAAACGGGAACGGCATGTTTGCGTTTTGCAGTGTGTCCTGGTTATCGCCGCCATCCAGGGTGAAGGACATGTTGTTCTGCCGCGATCCGTCGACCGAGAATTGGCGCGCGGCGAATGCCAGTTTGGCCCCGTCGCCCGTTCCGCCGGTTGTACCCGAAGCCGACTGAATCCCGGGCACCAGAAATGTCAGATCAGCCAGGTCGCGCCCATTGAGCGGGAGGTCCACGACGCTACGGCTGTCAACGGTACCTTTAAGGGCGGCGTCGCTGACGTCGACTGCCATGGCGGTTGCTTCCACGCTAACCGTTGCGGTAGTCGATCCCACCGCCAAGGCAAGATCCACGCGCCGGTTATCGTTGACCTGGAGCACGACGCCGCTCTCCTCTATTCTGGTGAAGCCTTCTTTCTGAATCGCGATCCGGTACTCCCCCACCGCAATGGCTGGAAACTCCCAGTCTCCGTCCGGATTGGATTTCGCGACGCGCACGATTGCGGTGGCAACGTGGGTGAGAGTTACCGTGGCCCCGGGCACGACGGCACCCTGCTGATCTGTAACGCGTCCGTAAAGGCCAGCCGTGCCGCGTTGCTGACCGGACGAGATAGCGCACAGAAGCCAGAACGCAAAGCCACTTAAAATAAGCCGTGAAAATCGAATCAAGAGAAAACTCCTTTGGTCTTCCGTACGACTGTCCTCTTATACGGGTAAACACCCCGAATTGCAAGGCAGTTGGTTGCGGCTTCTTTTCAGCTTGAAAAGATGGCCGCTGCCACGGGTGTTTTTCACGCGATGTTCATTGCAAGCTGGAAGGAATTGTAATTCGAGAGCTTGTAATCCAACGTTTTCCGCCTTTAAATAGGATGTCGTCCATAAATCGGGTGCTCAAACCGAGCGGGAGTGTGAAGTCCGGTGAAGAGATTCTTGCATGCGGGACAAATGGTCGTTTTGGCGGGGATGCTGTCGTTACAGACGCGCGCGGCGGACTTGGACTTCGATGTGCGGAGTTTTGGCGCCAAGGGTGACGGATCGACGAAGGATACGCTGGCGATCCAGGCGGCAATGGATAAGGCCGGTTCGGCGGGCGGAACCGTCCTTATCCCTCCCGGCAATTATCCGAGCGGTACACTGCACCTGAAATCGAACATCACGCTGCGGATCGAGAAGGGAGCGCGGCTCATGTTCAGTCCCGACAACGGCGATTTCGATCCGTACGAAGCACTGCCGTATCGCATGACCGCGGAAACTCGAGACGTCAGCCCCACGCCGCCCGATGCCGGCCTGGCCGCGAAGAGGCGCATGGCTGCGCCGCCTGCCTACGATGACACGGAAACCAGCTATGCCCACTATGCGCTGCTGGTGGGCGATGGCGTGCACAATGTCACAATTGACGGCCCTGGTGAAATTGACGGAAATCGCGCTAAACGAGGCGGTCCGAAGCCGATCGCGTTCAAGAATTCGGAGTGGATCACCATTCGCGGAATTACGGTGAAAAACGCGCCGAACTATAATATCAGCCTGATGGGAACGGATCATGTCGAGGTCGAAGGTGTCAGGCTGTTGAATGGTTACGCGGATGGCATCGATCCCGACAACTGTCACTTCGTTCGCATTACGAACTCTTACATCGACTCCTGGGACGACGCGATTTGCCCAAAGGCCAGCTTTGCGCTCGGAAAGAGGCGCGGCACGGAGCATCTGGTGGTGGCGAACTGCATCCTGCGAACTTCCTGCAACCATTTCAAGTTCGGAACGGAGAGCGAAGGCGATTTCAAGAATGTTTCGGTCACGAACTGCGTGATGCTGAAAAGAGAAACCGGACGCCTGCCCACCTCAGGCATTGCGCTGGAGGCGGTGGACGGGGCTAATATTGATGGCGTCGTGATTTCCAATATTTCGATCGAGGACGCACGGGCGCCAATCTTTATCCGCCTTGGTAATCGCGCCCGTAGCATGGGGACAGCCACCCCGGGATCGCTTAAAAACGTTTCCATTCAAAATGTGACGGCGATAGGCGCGGACCTTCCGAGTTCCATAACGGGTGTCGCGGGTGGACGCGTTCAGGATGTGATGATCGACGGACTTACGGTAACCGCGAAAGGCGGAGGCACACCCGGAACTTTGGATGTTCCGGAAGTGCCCGCGAAGTATCCGGAATCTAACATGTTCGGAGAACTTCCGTCGATCGGCGTGTTCGCCCGGCATGTGGACGGACTCACTTTGCGGAACATAAAGGTGCACGCAATGCAACCTGACGGGCGTCCGTCGTTCATTGCGGACGATGTCACGCGCCTGGAACTGTCGGGGTTCGAGTCGGCAAACATTCCCGAGCGGGAGCCGATTCTCCTGTTCCGAAACGTGGTGAGCGCGCTGCTGTATGGGCATCAGCTCTCGGCGCCGGTCAATTTGTTTCTCAGCGTCATGGGAGCGAACAGCAATGGCATCGCGCTAAGAGCGAACGCGCTGCAATTGGCCCGTAAGATCGTGGTGCAATCGCAGGAGGCCCCGGCGGGTTCGGTATCGCTTGAATCGAGTGGAGGTTCGCCGGGCCGCTGAAAGGTCCTGCTGAGCGCACTTGAGCCCGCAACATTTATCCTCTGTTGCCCCGATGTGGCCGGAAATACATGCGCATCAGCTTATTCGCCGCCAGCGAACCGCCATGCGTGAGCATGCGGACACTCGCAAATAATATGCCGCCGCGTTCAGTTTCAACTTCTTTTCTGATTGAAAAGATAAGCGCTGACTGGGATGATTTTCACCCGGCGTTTATTGCAAGGTGGAAGGAATTTGTGGACGGGAACTTGTAATCAACCGTCCTCGGCCTTTAAATGGGATGTCGCCCAAAAGTCGTTGGCTCAACCGGAGCGGGAGTTTGAAGTCCAGGTGAAGAGATTATTCAATGTGGGACGGATTATCGTTTTGGCGGGACTGCTGTTGCCGCAAGCGCGAGGAGCAGACTCGAACTTCGACATACGGAATTTCGGCGCCAAGGGTGATGGATCGACGAAGGATACAGCGGCGATTCAGTCCGCTATTGATAAGGCCGGTGCGGCCGGTGGGACCGTCCTTATTCCTCCCGGCAACTATCCGAGCGGCACACTACACCTGAAATCGAACATGACGCTGCGAATCGAGAAGGGAGCGCGGCTGATGTTCAGTCCGGACGACAGCGATTTCGATCCCTTCGAGGCGCTGCCCTATCGAATGATCGCACCGCAGGCGGCCCTGGGAATGGCACCAGGGGGGTTCGAAAACCGTCCTGTCCCGGCGAATCCCAGCCCCCAGGATAGGCGAAGGATAGTTGCGCCACCCGCCTACGATGATACCGAGACCAGCTATGCGCACTATGCGCTGCTGCTGGGCGATGGTGTGCACAATGTCACCATCGACGGCCAGGGCGAGATCGATGGAAACCGCCTGAAACGAGGCGGTCCGAAGCCGATTGCGTTTAAGAACTCGGAGTGGATTACGATTCGTGGAATTACGGTGAGGAATGCGCCAAATTACAACATCAGCCTGATGGGAACGGATCATGTCGAAGTGGAAGGCGTAACGTTGCTGAACGGCTATGCGGACGGCATCGATCCGGATAACTGCCATTTCGTTCGTATCACGAACTCATACATCGATTCCTGGGACGATTCGATTTGTCCAAAGGCCAGCTTCGCGCTGGGAAAAAAACGCGGAACGGAGCACCTGGTGGTGGCGAACTGCATCCTGCGTACCTCCGCCAGTCACTTCAAGTTCGGAACGGAGAGCGAAGGCGATTTCAAGAACGTTTCTGTCACCAACTGTGTCATGCTGCGCCGGGAAACAGGACGGCCGCCTGACTCCAGTATCGCGATCGAAGCGGTAGATGGAGCTGACATTGACGGCGTCGTGATTTCCAACATCTCGATTGAAGGCGCGGATGTGCCCATTTTTATCCGCCTCGGCAATCGCGCTCGCAGCATGCCGGCAGCCACTCCGGGATCGCTGAAGAACATTTCCATTCATAATGTGACGGCGACTGGAGCCGCGCTGACCAGTTCCATCACTGGCGTTGAGGGCGGTCGCGTCCAGAATGTGATTATCGACGGCTTTACGGTGACGGCCAGAGGTGCAGGAGCGCTACGAGCTCTGGACGACGTTCCGGAAGTGCCTGGGAAGTATCCCCTGGGCAGAATGTTCGGAGAGCTTCCAGCGCTCGCGCTGTTCGCCCGGCATGTGGACGGGCTTGCTTTGCGGAATATGAAGGTCCACGTGACACAACCCGACCCGCGGCCGTCGTTCATTGCGGACGATGTCACGCGGCTTGAACTGTCCGGGTTCGACTCGACCAGCATCCCCAGGCAGGAGCCGATTCTGCTGTTCCGGAATGTGGTGAGCGCGTTGCTGTACGGGAACCGGCTCGCGGCGCCAACGAATCTATTTCTCAGCGTAATGGGCGCGCGCAGCGATCGCATCGCTCTGAGAGCGAACTCGCTCGACACGGCTCGCCAGGTGGTGATCCGATCGGAGGACGCGCCGGCGGGTTCCGTATCGCTTGAATTCGGCGGAGGTTCGGCGGGGCGCTGAAATGCCTCCTGAGTGCACACCAATGTTCGACATAACAGAAAAACTGGCCATGGAAGGCGGGACGCCCGCCATGAGGACACCGATTGCCCGTCGGAAAAGACACGGGGCGGCGGAGAAGCGTTATCTGAACGAGGTCATCGACTCCGATACGCTCTTCTTCTACCTGGGAACCAAAGTACGCGAATTGGAGCGCCGATTCGCTGCCCTGTACGGAAAGAAGCATTGCATCGCCTGTTCGAGCGGGACCGCTTCCTTGCATATTGCCATTGGCGCGTTGCAGCTAACGCCCGGGACCGAAGTGATTACGTCCGCGATTACCGATATGGGCACTCTGACAGGGCTGCTCTATCAAGGGTTGGTTCCGGTTTTTGCCGACGTGGAACCCGACACGCTCAACATGGATCCCGGCTCCGTGCGGGCTGCCATGACCGCGAGGACAGGTGCAATTATTGCTGTGCACCACGCCGGACTCGCCGCGAATCTGGATGCGCTCCTCGACATCGGATCCGCGTCCGGCATTCCCGTTATTGAGGATTGCGCGCAAGCCTACGGTTGTAAGTGGGAGGGAGAGCTGGTGGGGCGCCGCGGGCTGATCAGTTGTTTTTCTTTAAACCATTTCAAACATATTTCCGCGGGTTCCGGCGGGATGATTCTTACCGATGACGACCACATCCGATATGTCGCGTCGCTCTTTCTCGACAAATGCTACCAGCGCGAGGAAGGCTTACGGAATCCGTTTTTTCTTGCGCCAAACTATCAGATGACGGAGATGCAGGGCGCAGTGGCGCTGGCACAATTGGAGCGATTGGACGATTTTCTCGAGACGCGCATGCGGCTAGGAGACCGGCTCATGCGGCACCTCTCCAGGCTCGATGGCATATCGCTACAAAGGGTTCCGGATGGCGCCACCCATTCGTATTTTCTAACGCTGTTTGCCATCGATCCCGGGCGTTTCTCGGCAACGGCCACACAGTTCGCCGAGGCGCTGCGAAAGGAAGGAGTGAACGCCAAGGCAAATCTTCTCACCGGCGGAAGGCCTGTGTATTTGTATGATTTGTTCCAGGCTCGATCGGCATTTCCCGGGTCGCACTATCCCTTTGCATCGAGAGACACCGGCAGCGATCGTCATTATCCGAAGGGGCTATGTCCGGTTGCGGAGAGTGCCTTCGAGCGTTGGATTGTTCTCGAACTGCTGGAGAACTATACTATCCAAAACGTGGATGAAATGGCTCACGCGATCGGCAAAGTAGCACATCACTTCAGACTTCCGGCCGGCACCCTCACGGGCTCGGAGGCACGTGGGACTGCGCGAAACTGATCCGGCGCCCAGACGTTCGCGAGTACGTTGGGCGATCGGCGGACTTCTGTTCGCGTCGACCGTTATCAATTACATCGACCGCCAGACACTCAGCGCTCTGGCGCCGATTCTACGGGATCACTTTCACTGGACCAACTCGGACTTCGCGTCGCTGCTGATTTCGTTTCGCGTGGGCTATACGATCATGCAAGGGCTGGGCGGCCGATTGCTTGATGTTATTGGTTCGCGAACCGGATTCGCACTGGTGATTTCGTTCTACTCGATTGTCGCCATGGCCACATCTTTTGCGCAGGGCCTCACCAGCTTCCGTATTTTTCGTCTCCTCCTCGGATTGGGCGAGGGGCCGAATATGCCGGGCGCGACGAAAACGGTGGCCGAGTGGTTCCCGAACCGCGAACGCGCGCTGGCAGTGGCGATATTTGATAGCGGCACATCTATCGGTGGCGCTTTAGCGCCATTTATCGTCCTTTATGCGTACAAAGCTTTTGGGACTTGGCGTCCCGTTTTCCTGATGACTGGCAGTCTTGGTTTTATATGGCTATTTGTCTGGCTTCGGTTCTATCGGCCGCCGGATCAGCATTCGTCAGTTTCCGCGGAGGAGCTTGCCTATATTCGCAACGGCCAAGCTAAGGCGGAGCAGGGCCGGCCCGAGGTGCGCTGGCGCGACCTGATCCGCTACCGCCAGACATGGGGTATCGTACTGGGGAGATTTCTGCTCGATCCTTTTTGGTATTTCATATCCGAGTGGTTTGCGTTGTATCTGCTCAGTAAAGGGTTTTCGTTAGAAAAGAGTGTTCTCGGGTTCTGGATGCCGTTTCTCGCCGCCGATCTGGGTAATTTCGTAGGCGGCGGAATTTCCAGTTACTGGATCTCCCGCGGCTGGCCGGTCGGACGGGCGCGGCGGACCGTGTTGTTGATTTTCGGACCGAGCATGATCAGCCTGATGCTGGCGCTGTACACAAACAATTACCTTCTCTCCTTGGGTTTATTCGCGTACGCGGGGTTTGCCTATGCGGCGTGCTCCACGATGTTCACTTGTTTACCGGCGGACGTATTTCACGCACGCGCGGTAGGAACCGTGAGCGGGATGGCAGGGACTGGCGCGGGGATTGGGACCATGATCTCAACCTACCTGATTGGTCGCATTACGGATGCCACTTCGTTCGCCCCGGTGATCGCGGCAGCGGCGGTGATTCCGTGCATAGCAACGGTCATTTTCGTGACCATGGTGCGGACATCTGAAAAGAAGGATAACAGAGGGCTGCTGTTGAACTTCTAAGCGTCGTCCGTTCAGCGTCGTACACGATGCGGCGATTCTGTCGCCCTTTCAAAAAGAGGCCAATTCACCATTAATCGCCGGTGTCGCGTTCGTGAAGCTCCGGATCACAATTCTGGGGAAGTTTTACCAGCAGAATTCGCATTTCAGTCACCCTGGACCGGGTCGATTGGAATGCGAAGCTCGTGCGCGGGGACCTAGGGAAGGCCATTCAGCAGCTCAAGCGGGAGTAGGGTAAGGGACTGCTCGTAGGGAGGCGTGAAGCTCCCGATGGCATTGGCGGAGCTGGGATTGATCGATGAGTACGAGTTCGTAGTGCAGCCCGGGCGGCTTCTGCGATGAGCCTGCCAGCGCCGGCCAATGCCGGCTTGCCACCAAAATTGGCGGCCCCACTGGTCGGCAAACTTAATGATCAAAGTGTGTGCCGCAGACCACTAGCGAAGCGTATCGACTTGAGGCTCGTAAGCCGCCTGAACCTCGACTCGGGGACGGTGGCGATGCGGTATGAGCCGAGAAGGTAGCCATTGGGATTGTTAACCCGAGTCGGCCGCATTATGGAGCAACGCGGGCCAACCAACCTCACGTCGCCAGCGCGTCCCTGTAATACTTGGCCACACACAGCTTACTGCGCGCGCCCCGCCGGGGCTTGACCTCAATGCCATCGGAGCAAACGTCACCGCTCGGCGCGGCGGGCGTTCGGCTATTGCTTCAGCAGCCCGGTCCAGTTCTGCACCAGCGTCAAGGGCTCGTCAGCGTGCACCTCGACGCGGACCAGGAATCGCTGTCCGTCTTTGGAAACGTCGTAACTGTGGCCGAGAGGAGGAGGAATTGATCCGAAAAGCGGCCGCGCCGTTCCCAACTCCATCGAGCCGCCGCTGGAATTGACGGCGACCGCCATCATCTGGCCGTTCGGCGCGACGTAGAAAATCTCTTTGCCATCGCCCCGCCATGCGGGCTGGTCGCCGCCCGCCGAGGAAATCTGTTTTTTGCCCCCAGACCCGGTGAACGGCGCGACATAAACCTCATTTCGCTGGCCTTCATCGGAAACATAAGCGATCCATTTGCCATCGGGGGAAAATTGGCCCCACGCGGAGTTAAAGTCGGAGGGCGCGAAGGGAGCCGGCTTCCGTTCGCCGGTGCCATCGAGAGGCAGGATCCACAATTGGTTCTTGCTGGACCCGTCGACGTACACCATGTAGAGAAGCAGCTTCCCGTCAGGTGAAAAACTGGTGGGGTATTTGTCATGGGCGTCGGCGTAAAGGAGTTCCTCGGCGCCCGCTCCACTCGAAGCTTTGCGATAGAGGTCGAAGTGGCCCTTGCGGTGAGAATTGAAAACGATGGAGCGGCCATCGGGCGACCAGATCGCCTCGCGCTCCTCGGCCGGATCAAAGGTGAAACGAGTCTTGACCCGGCGCGGAACATCGTAAATCCAGAGATCCTTGTTTCGTGTGGACGCGTCCAGGATATTGATGACCGCGCTTTTCTGATCTGGCGACAAGCGAACCCCGTTCAAGTTGGCCGGTTGGCCCAGCGTGCCGGCCTGCCTGCCATCGCGGTCGAACCAGACCAGCTGCGCCAGTTCTCCCGTCGGCCCAGCCTTGTAGGCCAACATGCCGTTGGCGGAGACACCAAAGGCGGCGCGGCCGTTTACAGCCAGACCCTGAATATGTTCCGCGAGCGGCACCGCATTCCCGTTCGTCGCCAGACGCCTGGTGTCGAATGGCTGAGCCATCAAAGTGGTCCCTCGAACGAAAAGGAGATGTCCCTGTGAATAGGCCACGTTGGTAGCATTCAACGGCGATGGAATCACGACCCGGGAATCGCCGGCCGCGGCATCGCGCGTCGCAACGAGGGATGCGACACGGAGGACACTGCGGCCGCCTCCGCTCGCTCCGAACAGGAAATGGCGGCCATCCGGGAGGAACCAGGGAAACCGATGGCTGGTTTCGCCACTGTGGGAATCGAGCTCCGTTGCCGGGCTGGGCGTACCGCCGGATGCGGAAATCCGGTAGAGCGGACTTCTGCTTTCAGGGGCAAACACGATGACGCCTTCGCCGTTCCAGGCGCCGCCCGAGAATCCGTAGGGGCCATCGCACAGCGTCACCACCATGCCGCCCGCGGCGGGCACGCGCTTGAGCTTCCCATCGGCGAAGAAGCCGATTTGTTCGCTGTCGGCAGACCAGAATGGTAGCGTCGCACCCTCCGTTCCGGCGAGCGCGACAGGTTTTTGCAACGCCAGTGCGCGAATCCAAAGTTGCACCTTACCTTCCACCGTCGCGGTGAACAGCAGGCGGCGTCCGTCCGGCGATACCTCGACAGACCCGCCATGGAGCGCGGTGAAGTCGAAAGCCGCATTTTCAGGCGGCGGAACCGAGAAGCGCTCCACCGGAGCCTCGGGAGGCTTCTCGCGCAGCACCAGGAATCCCAGCACCGCGGCAATCAGCGCAAAGACCGCGGCCGCCGTCCACGGAATCGCGCTGGATTTTCTCTCTGGAACGGCCACCGCCTTGGGCGTGAGGTCGGCGAGATACCTGCGGATCGCGATGCGGGCTTCGCCGATATCGCGCAGCCTCATCTCGACATCCCGATCCAGGCAGCGGACCAGGAGCTCGCGAATCGCCTCGGGCGTTCCCGCGGGGAGCTTTTCGAAATGGATCGGTCCTGTAAGCACCACAGCCAGGATGTGCGGCGTGGTTTCGCCGGTAAACGGCCGAGATCCGGTTAGCATCTCGTACAGCACCGCACCGAAAGACCAGATGTCGCTGCGTTTGTCCAACGGCTTGCCCGATGCCTGCTCGGGACTCATATAGGAAGGCGTGCCGATGATCAGCCCTGGTTTGGTGGCAGGCAATATCCCGTTGTCAGACTGAGATCCACAGGAGCCGGTGCGGAATTCGGGCGTTTTGGCCAGGCCGAAGTCGAGCACCTTGACTACACCGGCGGGAGTGACCATGATGTTGGCCGGTTTCAAGTCGCGATGGGTAATGCCTTTTTCATGCGCCGCTTCGAATGCTTCGGCGATCTGCAACGCGTACTTGATCGAGTTATTCAGGCCCAGCTTGCCTCGCGTCAGCAGGGCGGCCAGTGACTCGCCCTCCACCATTTCCATCACGAGATAATTCGGACCCACGTCGTACAGCGTGCAGATGTTCGCATGGTTCAGCGCCGAAATGGCCTTCGATTCGCGCTCGAATCGCAGGCTGAACCGGGCTTCCGAAACCTTTATCGCCACCGGCCTCTCCAAGCGCGTATCGTTGGCGCGAAACACTCACCCCATTCCGCCCGTCCCGATAATTCCCTCGATCCTGTAGGGTCCAAGTAGCGTTCCGATCGGGATCTCGGCCGCGTCGTCGGGCTCGAACGCGGGGCGGTCCAGCGCGCCATCTACGGAGACTTGCGCCAGTAGCGACTCCACTTCCCGCCTTAATTCACTATCGCTGCCGCACCTCTGGTTCAGAAAGCCCGCGCGCTGTGGCGGAGCCTGCTCCAGGGCTTCGTAATACAGAGATTCGATCTGCTGCCAGCGCTCAGGGGTCACGGGTTCCAGGAAATGTTTATGTTATTCCATTTCGTCCCTGAATTCTTTTTGGTCCGGATTGTAGTTTTCGCGTGCTCCCTCCGCTTACTCAGGTGACAGAAGCGAACATGAAAGAAGAAATTGAAAAATTTGAGGTGCCCCGCTACTGCGTTAGTTCGCGGGTCAGCCACGCCTTGGCGAGTTTCCAATCCCGCAGGACGCTTTGCGGCGATATTTTCAGGACCTCGGCCGTTTCGTCTACGCTCAGGCCGCCAAAGAAACGCAGTTCGACAACCCTGGCCTTTCGGAAATCGAATTCCGTAAGCGTTTTGAGCGCATCGTCGATGGCGACGATTTCGCGATCCCGGCCGGAAGAAAGATCGGGGATTTCTTCGAGTTGAGCGCGCAGTTGAAGTCCTCCGCGACGTCCCGCGCCACGGGCGCGAGCGGCGTCCACCAGAATGCGGCGCATGATCTGTGCCGAAACCGCGAAGAAGTGCGCGCGGTCTTTCCAGTTCGCGTGCGCGCCATTCACCAGGCGCAGATAGGCTTCGTTCACCAGAGCGGTGGTTTGCAGCGTGTGATCCGTGCGCTCCCGCCGCATGTAGCGCCGGGCCATGCGGAGCAGTTCATCGTAGACCACCGGGGTGAGCCGCTCCAGCGCGGACGGATCCCCATTGCTCCAGGCCTGTAGCAGCAGCGTGATGTCGGCGGACGCTTCGGAACTCATGAATCGTTTTCAGATTGTACTATGCGCGTTCCAATGATCAAGCTGGTTCTCGTCCTGGCGGGTTCGACGCTGTCCGTAAAGGGCCAGTGGTTGAACTATCCCTCGCCAGGGACTCCCGTGAGACCGGACCTCACGCCCGACCTTTCCGCGAAAGCCCCGCGCAGTTCGAATGGCAGGCCGGACCTTTCCGGAGTCTGGCAGATCGAGCCTCCGCCGGGCGGCGAGATCGAACGGATTTTTGGCGACCTGGGCCCCGCTCTGGTAGCAGGAGACGATCCCCGGACCTATTCCAAATACTTCCTGAACCTGCTCATCGATTTCAAGCGCGGAGAGGAACCGCTTCGGCCGGAGGCCTCCGCATTGACGTTGAAGCGCAGGCAGACCATGGACAGTCCTCAGTCTCACTGCCTGCCAATAGGGATTCCCGCGATCGGCGTGATTGGTTTTCCCTTCAAAATCTTCCAGACCTCCGACGAGATTGTTATCTTTTACGAGGCGCATGGGGCTTTTCGACAAGTCCACACCGATGGCCGCCCACTTCCCCCGAATCCTTTTCCGGCATGGATGGGATACTCAACAGGCAAGTGGGAGGGCGATACGCTGGTGGTGGATACGGCGGGGTTCAACGACCAGGGGTGGATGGATGCCTTCGGACATCCGCGCAGCGAAGCCCTTCACGTTCAGGAGCGCTTCCACCGCCGTGATTTCGGGAAAATGGACGTCGAGGCCATCGTCACGGATCCCACGACCCTCACGCAACAGGTCACTGTTAAGTTCACAGAATTGCTGATCCCGAACAGCGACATCCTGGAGAACTTTTGCACGGAAGGCGAAAGGGACCGCGCACACATGCCGGCGGCGAAGCCGTAATGGCCGCGGACTGACGCCAGCACAGAGTGTCATCGATGCACATCGCCTGCTCCTGCCATCAGGCAATCTGTCTCTGCTTCGTGGGCCCAAGGGGCTGACCTCGAACAGCGCAACCTTTTTTTCGAATCCATTAGAGTTTTCATCGTCTTCTTGCGCTACAGAGGTGAAGGGATATGGCGCCAGGACGCCGCTTCCTTAAAAAAACAGGAAGGAAAATTAAAATGACTAGAAAACGATCGTTCTCAACTGCGTTCGCAGCAGTATTGGTCGTCGGCGCAGGGGGGATGTGGATTTTCCCCTCTTCGGGGCAGGCTCAGAATCGTCTGAGCAGCCAGGATGAGCTGCGGATACTCACGGGCTTCCAGATCGCCCCCGTGCCTCTAAATACAGCCGGCAAGAACCTGGAGTTGGTGGGCTTGGGCAGTTACATCGTCAACGGGGAGGGCGACTGTAACGGCTGCCATAGCGCCGGGCCTCCGACGCAGTACACGACCAACGGAAACCCTTACCAACTCAGCCCTCCGTTCTCTGGAATGAAGCAGGTCAATCCCGCAACTTACCTGGGAGGAGGCCGGAATTTCGGGGCGCTGATTGCCAACTCTGCGAGTATCATTTCTCGCAACCTGACGCCTGATAAGACCGGAATGCCGGCCGGTGGCCGTACTTTGGCGCAATTTATGGCGATCATGCGTACCGGCGTGGATCTCGATAAGCTCCACCCCCAGTGCCCCACGGGGACGGTGGCCCTCAACTGCGTTCCCACTCCGTTCAACGGCGCCCTGCTGCAAGTCATGTCGTGGCCCACTTTTCAAAACATGAGCGATCACGATTTGCGCGCGATATATGAGTATCTGAGCTCGATTCCCTGCAACGCGGGACCGGCGGATCCCACCGATCCGCTGCACAACAACTGCAACTAACAGCCTTCAGCGCCCGGGCCTGAGCGAGACCTCCCGGGCGCTTCGACAAGCGCGCGACTCCTTCCCCGTGTCACATAGGAGTATCCAAGTTCCTCAAACGGCGTTATTGAATGTACGTGGTCACGCCTTTGCTGGTCGCGCCAGCCACGGATATGGTTACCTGCTGCGCGCCAGAAACCAAGCCCTTTGGAATTACCGCATTCACCTGATAGAGACCCACCGAACCGGGCGTGAGTCCGGAGAACTGAACGGATGCGGGCAGTCCGCCGACGCTCGCCGTCGTGGCCGACGCCGTGATACTCAGGGGGTTGGCCGGCGATAGTTGTCCGCTGTTGACAGCCGGCGTTACCGCGCCCAAGCCGGTACCGTAAATGGCCACGACCTCGCCCATCGCCGCGGGAGAAGCGGCGGTCACCAAGGCGCCGGTGAGTCCGTGCACGACCGCGCCGATCAGGGCGCCACCCGATGGCACAGCGAAGATCTGCGGCGCGGCATTCGACGGTGTGAAACTCAATATATTGCTGTCCACTCCCGCCACGGCGGAGAAAATCTGCGTTAGGACGCCAGCCGTCAGCGTGAATGGAAGCTGAAGGCCGATTTGTCCGGCCGAGGTATAAAACAGCGGTGCCGCCGTCGTGGTCGTGTTGCCGGAAAGGGTCTGCGTCACCATCACGGTGCTGTGTTCGATATCGGAGGGCAACGGTACCGTTGCGGCGCTCGCCGGGTCTCCACCCAGGTCGGTTCCGAACAACGCCACGATTCCTCCAGGCGCGACCGCGGGCGCAAAGGCTGCTCCGTCCACCAGACCTCCGGTTGACAGGGCGGGAGTTCCAAACATGATCCAGTAGGGAATCCGCAGCGACGTTGTGCCGGTTTGGCTGGCCACGTTGACAAGTCCCTCGAAGACGCCGGTTACCGCCGCGGTCGTGTTTACGTTCAACTGCAGGACGACCGTCTGGCCGGCCCCCGGCGTGACCGACTTCGCGTTTGTCGTCACCTGCACGTTGGGATCGGAGACCAGCGGTTGGACCGAAACGTTGAAAGTCTCCGCCTGCGAGCCGACGCTCTTCAGTGTCACCGACAAACTCTTGCTGAAGTTGCCGGTAGTGTTGAGGAGCCCAAAACTCAGGGACACCGGATTGGCCGTCAGCGTAGTGTCCAGCGCCGCAGGCAGATTCAGACGGCCCGCGCCGGTTTGCATCACTCCGGCCGGCGCGCCGTCCAGCGTGGAGGCGACGGGACTGGCGGTGTTGACCAGCGCACTCTTAATATCGGAAGCAGTCAGCGTGGGGCGCTGCTGTTTGAGGATCGCCGCACCCGCCGCCACCTGCGGCGTAGCGAAGCTTGTGCCGCTCCCATAACCGTAGTGCGACGCGTCATAGTCCGTTCCGGCCGCGGAGTTCAGAGTCTGCGTAGCCGCGTAGACATCGCCGGGCGCTACCACGTCCGGCTTGATCGAATAATCGGTGTTCGGCCCGCGACTGCTGTAACTGGCGATGCGGTCGGCGGTCTGGGGCACGAAGCCCTCTGTCGGACTCAGCTTGATCTGTACCGCCCCCGGATTGGCGGCCAGAAAAGAGATGAGATTGGCGCCATCGGCGGCGGTTATGGATGCCGAAGGAATCGTCGCGCCCGCGGACGAGATGCCGAAAAGCGGCTCGCTTACGTTGTCGTAAACCACCACTCCGATTGCGCCGGCGGCCGCGGCATTGCCGATCTTCACCGTGAAGGCGCAGATCCCTCGCACCGCTAGAACAATCTGGCCGGTCAGACTCGCCGCGGGAAGCGGATTACAGGCAAGGCGCGAGGGATCCAGGGCGACGACATCCGTCAATACGGCCGGGCCGGTGAAGGAGGTCTGAGCCGGAGCGCTGCCGGGAAGGAATCCAATGGTTTGCAAATTGGCCGGCGCAACCGGCGCGACCACGGTCAGCGGATAACCGAGTGTGTGAGCATTGGTGCTGGCGCCCACGCTGATCGCATCGGGCTCAATTGCGGGCGTCCAGATAGTGGCGTCGCCGAAGCGGTTGCATTCGCTCGCCGACCCACCCGGGCCGCAGTTTCCGGCGCAAATCGCTACCACCACACCAGCCGCGACCGCGTTGTGAATCGGCGTATACAGCAGCTGGCTGACGGGCTGTTCGCCCAAGGTCGTAGCGATACTGCCTCCGCTGAAATTGATCACGTCCATGCCGTCGGCGACGGCATCGTTCATGGCGGTCAACACCCAGTTGCTATTGGAATAATGGTTGGTGGCATCAAATACTTTGTAGTTGCCCAGGAATACTCCGGGAGCAACGCCGCAAATCGACGTACCGAACGGGCTGGTGACGCAATTCCCGCCGACGATGGAAGAGGTGCGGCTGCCATGACCGTAGCCGTCAGCCGCCGAATTGTCGAAAGTCGGATTGCACTGGTTGTCCTGTGAGCAGATCACATAATTTTTGGCCACGATCACCTTATTGTTGGTGTAGACGGCGTCCGCGGTGCTGTCTGCCCTCGGAAAGGTGGCGGGAGCCGTGAACCCGCTGTCGAAGAACATGGGATTGGTGATGTCAATTCCTGAATCCACCATGGCCACCTTAATTCCGCGGCCGGTTTGAGACGATCCGCCGATCCGGTTCCAGATTTGCGGGGCTCCGATCAGCGTTGTGGCGGCATCCAGGGCGGGACGCATCTCCACCGCGTACTCGGCCGCTTTCACCTCCGTCTGTGCGCGCAGCCAGAGGAGATCGTCGTCCGCCGCCTCAATCATCAGGGCGTTCAAGATGGTCTCGGTTTGCGTATTGACGATTGCTCCGCGCTGCCGCAGTCTGTCTGCCAGAGGTGCTTTTGCTTGTCGCAGCGACTGCCGGTACTGGTCGCCCTCGGCTGAGAACATGCGCTGCCGGATGTGGCTGGCACGAGCCCCTTCTCCGCCCTCTGCGGCTTGCGGCACAGTCGTATCCAGATGTTCAGCCAGGCAAGGCGCGCGTAACACGACGATCGCGGGTCGGCGCTCGGCAGCCGCGCAAACCGCCAAGGCTAACGGCAACAGCACGAGGGTGCGCATAGGCATACGCTAGCACAGCCATTCCTCCAACATCAGTGAGAACGGGCGATGGGGAAACCGTGGCCAACCTTGTCGATTCCGACGGAATGAAAAAAAATCGCCGCGCACCGATGAGTTTTAGCCACCACGCCGGTTTTACACAGTAGCGAGACAAGATCGGGCAGGCCAAAGGCAGCCCAACTAGGAGAACAAACCATGAAGAAGCGCAGTTTCACCACAACCATCTCGGTGGACCAAACGCCGAACAAAGCCTTCGCTGCCATCAACAACGTTCGTGGATGGTGGTCCGGAGAGATCGAGGGCGCCACC
>Ga0182030_10002426_pt1 | contig 39503 bp, 29 predicted proteins | sample 812S3MmetaG_FD_121299 | JGI IMG/M metagenome (GOLD analysis project Ga0182030, IMG submission 121299) | Permafrost microbial communities from Stordalen Mire, Sweden - 812S3M metaG (Illumina Assembly) | ecosystem: Environmental > Terrestrial > Soil > Wetlands > Permafrost | place: Sweden...
CGTTTCCGCTGCTCAAGGCGCTGCCCATCCGCTTCATCGGCAACGTGGAGGGGCGGGACATTTTCTCTGGGCTTGCGGACGTGATTGTGTGCGACGGCTTTGTAGGCAACGTGGCACTCAAAACCAGCGAAGGCATTGGGCGGTTTGTGCGCGATGTGCTGCGCGAGTCGCTGACGCGCACGGTGACGGCGCAGGTGGGTGCGCTGCTCTCGCGCAAGGCCTTCAACGAGTTTCGGCGGCGGCTGGACTACCGCGAGTACGGCGGCGCGCCGCTGTTGGGCGTGCGCGGGGTGTGCATCATCGGGCACGGCTCGTCGAACGATCGCGCCATCTTCAACGGCATCCGCGTGGCGTATGAGTCGGCTGTTGCCGGGACCAACGCTGCCATCGAGCAGGAGTTCGCCAAGGTTCCCAAGCGGGTGACGCCAGCGGCCGAGGGTTCCTCGGAAGCGACCATCCAGTAGGGGACTGATGCCTGCCGACGCAACGCCGAAATCCGGCTTCGACGAATCAATTCTGCGCTCGATCTCAGACCAGCTTGCCTGCCCGGCCTGCCTTGGCGACCTGCGCCTGGAGAGCGACAGTCTGCGGTGCGCCTTGTGTGGGCGCGGCTATCCGATTGTGGATGGGATTCCGGTGCTGATTGCGGGGCGCGAGAATCCGCTTGCTTAAGTAGAATTTGCTTGCAAGATTCGGTGCTCAGGCGGCAATCACCTGCAGCGCAGGGAATGCCGCGGCAAAATGTTTGTGGTCAATCGTGAGCAGGGAATAACCGCGAACCAGCGCGTGAGCGCCGATCAGAAAATCCGGCAAAATGCAGCGAGCGTCGCCCCCGCCGCTGCCCTTGCGGCGCCGAACGTAGCCCAGATACGCGCGTCCTGCTTCACGCCAGATTTCCTCTTCCATGGACCAGTCAACTTCAATTCCCGTGTCCTTGAAAAACATGTCCAGCGCAGTTTCATCGCGCAAGGGGCCGGCCATCAGCTCCGCGTAAACCGCTCCGGAGACCACAAGCTTCTCATGCGCAACAAGATTGCCGAGCACCTCGACCGCAACGGCATTCATTGAGTCGTTGTCGTTCCAGAGGGCGGCGATCAGGTTGGTGTCAACCGAGATCGTCATGGCCGCGCATCTCTCTGAAGTAGGCCACGATTGCTTCGCGGCCCTTCCCCATGCCCGGGAATCCGCCGATCCCGCGCCATTTTTCAAACGGATTCTCTTCCACATCCCGCACCAGGCGAAAGCCGCCCTCCTGCGGCTCGAAGCGGAGCTTGTCGCCCGGCTTGACCCCAAGGGACTTGCGAACCTGCACGGGAATCGTGACCTGACCCTTGCTGGTCACTTTGGCGAGGCTGAATTGCGCCGTTGCGCCTTTTGAAGCTGTGGCCATGGGTGAGGCTCCTTACTTTTTTCAGTATACTCCTTACTTTTTTGGGTTTGCCAATCGGGCATCTGCCAGATACCCGCTCAGCGCCGGCTTCCGAGTCTGGGGATTCCATAGCCGGCCAGCAGTACCAGGACGATGTAGGCGATCTGCATGGCGGTGCGAACGGCGACTCCGGGGAACTGGAGCCCATCCACCACCTTTCCGGCGGCATAAATGTTTGCGGGGAAGACGGCGACCATCATCACGGCAATCCAGAGTGCGGCGGGGCGGCGCAGGCGCGGCACAAACAGGCCGATTGCGCCCGCAAGCTCGAACATGCCGGTGAGGATCACAAAGAAAGCGCGTGCGGGGAAGGCTGGCGGAATGATGCTGGCTGTGACCTGGGCGCGGAGAAAATGCAGGAAAATTGCCGAGACGACAAGCGGAAGCGCTGCGAGGACCCGCAAAATCGTCTGCGCGACTCCGAAGCTGGCATAGTTTCCGCGCCCAAGCCCGAAGAAGGCCAGGATGGTGAGTACGAGCAGGGAGATGGGAATTGCGTAATGCAATGGGAGGCGTGCTCCTTTATCGCCGGTGGTGGAAGGGCATGACGATCATCAGCGCGAAGGCGATGGCGGCGGCAAGGGCAAGCGCGATCAGGCTGTAGAGGAGGACGAGATTCGGGCCCTGGTTCGGGTCCTGGTCTGTGTCTTGGCTCGGGTCTTGGCTCAGGTCATGGTTCAGGGCTGGGTCTGCGGCATTTTCTTTGCTGCTATCGGGCTGCGCGGGCTTCTGCTCGGCATCACTCATACTTGAGCGCCTCTACCGGGTCAAGCTGCGCGGCGCGGGTGGCGGGCACGGTGCCGAAGATGACGCCGACCAACATGGCCGAGCCGAGCGCGATGACCACCGACCAGGGGGTGATGGGGATGGCGAAGTCGGTGAAGATGCGTGCCGAGACCGGCAACGCGAGCCCGACGATCGATCCGACCACGCCGCCGGTGAGCGAGATGATGACCGCCTCGGTGAGGAACTGGAGCTTGATCTCGCGGCGCGTGGCGCCCAGGGCCTTGCGGATGCCGATCTCGCGGACGCGGGCCCGCACGCCGGCCAGCATGATGTTCATAATGCCCACGCCGCCCACAGCCAGGGTGACGAAGGAGACGGCCACCAGCAGCGCGGTCAACGCAGTCATGATGCTTTTGGCCACGCTCAGGTATTCCTGCAGGGTTTGCGTTTTGTAGATGGAGTCAGGGCGGTGACGGGCCTGCACGATGCGCTTGATCTCCTTGCCCGCGTCGGTGACTTCGCTCATGGAGCGCATGGAGAAGTAGATCTGCTGCACGTTCTCTGAGCCGGTGAAGTAGCGGGCCACTTGCAGGGGAATGAGGATGGTCTGGTCTTCGATTTCGGAGTTGCCGAAGTCCGGGAAGGCCTCCTTGAAGACGCCGATGATGGTGAAGGGAATGCGGCTGATCTCGAATGTCTGGCCGACGGCCGCGTCGTCGCTGCCGAAGCGGTCTTTGGCAAACTCCTCGCTGACCACGGCGCACTCGATGTGGGCCGAGTCGTCTTCCTCGTCGAAGAAGCGGCCGACGGGCACCAGCAGGTTGCGGATCTGCTGATACTGCGGGCTGACGCCGAGCACCAGGGTGTCTTTGGTGACGCCGCCGCCGAAGCTGATGCGGTCGTGCATCTGGATGATGGGCGAGGAGTACTGGATGCCCGGCAGCTGGGCGCGGACGGCCTTTTCGTCGTCGCGGGTGAGGTTGTCGTTGTAGAAGACGCGCTCGGCAGCCGTGGCGCCGCCGCCGGAGTACTCGAGCTCGACCGAGTTGGTCTCGATCTTTTGCAGTTCTGTCAAAACATACTGCTGGCCGGTGAGGCCGATGGTGATGACCAGGATGACCGAGGCTGTGCCGATGACCATGCCCAGCGCGGTGAGGGCGAAGCGCATCTTACTGGCGCGGAAACTGTCGATGGCCAGCTTGAGCGTCTCGCTCAGCAGCATCGTGCGGCGCGCGCTCAGGAGGGTCTGCTGAAATGCCCGCTGGCGCGCCTGGTCGGTGGGAATCGTCGGGTTCATGGCGTCCTATAGAAAAGATGCGCCGGGGACGGGTGGGGCTTCCCCATTTGTCCCGATCCGCGCAATTGTTTTTGTCCCGCGCTTATTGAGGGCAATACTTGTCCAGCCACTTCAGCTCCTCGCGCAGCTTGATGTATCCATGCCAGGGATTCTTGGGCAGGCCGTGTCCTTCGCCGGGAAAAGCGAGGAAGGCGTGCGGAATTCCCAGCGCCTGGAGGGCACGCTCCATGGTGACCCCCTCCAGATAGCTTACGCGCACATCGGCGATGCCCTGCACCAGGTGGGTGGGGGTGGTCACCTTGTCGAAATGGAATAGAGCGGCCTCGCTCTGGTAGAGCCCAGGATTTTCCCACGGGCGGCCGCCTAGATACCAGGCGTCGTCGAAGCTCATGTCGTCGTTGCCCCAGTTGGCGGCGTGCTCCACGGCGCCGGCGCCGGTGACGGCGGCCTTGAAGCGCGTGGTCTGGGTGATGAGCCAGTTGGTCATGTAGCCGCCGTAGCTGTAGCCGCCGATGGTGAGCCGGTCGGGATCGGCGTAGCCGTCTTTTACCAGAGCATCCACGCCTTCCAGAATGTCGCGGCCGGGCTTGGAAACCAGGTTGGGCCGGATGGCGGCCAGGAACTCGTCGCCATAACCGGCCGAGCCGCGATAGTTGGGGCGGAAGACCAGCCAGCCGTTCGAGGCCGCGAGCGTGGCCCAGTCGTACCAGTCTGCGCCGAAGCGGTTGCCGTCGGCGTCGGCCGGGCCGCCATGGATGAGGGTGAGCATGCGCAAGTGCTTCTGGCCCTTCTTGCCGGGCGGGAAGAGGAGCACGCCTTCCACGGTGACGCCGTCGTCGGCCTTCCAGGTGTAGGGCTGCCACTCCGGCTGCGCGCGCTCGGCAAAGATGGGGTTGAAGCTGGTGAGCGGGGTGAGCTGATCGGGGTGCAATGGGTCGGCGGCGAGAAAGGCCTGCGCCGGCACGTTAATGGAGGAGTGACGCACGAGGATGGTGTTTGCATGGAGCGCCGATTCAAGGCCGGCGTAGCTGCCCGCCTGCCCGGGCAGCCTGGCCGCCTTCTCGCCTTCGACAAGGTAGACCTGCTCTTCGGTCCCCTTGAGGCCGAGGGCCAGCTCGCGGCCATCTGGAAGAAGGACGTACTGATCCCACGAGCCGTCAAACTGCGCGCCCAGCCGCTCCAGGGTGCCTTCAGCAGGGTCGATGCGGTAGAGGCGGCCCTGCGTGTCGTGATACGCATCTTCAACCGAGCCCTCCTCGGCGGCGACGACGAAGTGCAGCCAGCGGCCGTCGGGCGACCAGCGCAGCTCGGACTCAAAGCCGTTGTTGCGGGTGAGCTGGCGGGTTTTACCGCCGGCGGCTGGGGCGAGATAGATGTCGTAGTCGGAGGCGGCCTCAATGCGCTTGTGTACTGGACCGGTTTCAAAGGCCACCGTCTTGCCGTCGGGGGAGAGAGTCAGCTCGGTGATGGAGAGGGCGGAGTGGGCGATGGGCACCGCGCCTGTGGGGAGCTTGGCCAGAGCGTCGTCTTTCTTCTTCTCGCTGTCTTTGCTGGCTTCTTTTTTGGGCTCGGCCGTTTGGGGCCCTTCCAGAGCCACGGCCTGTGCCAGCGCCGCGGCTACGGGCTGGCTGAGCATCACGTCGCCGCGATGCTGCTCGCGCCAGCGGACCACATCTTTCCACTCCGCCTTCTGCGCCTCTTGCTGCTCCGGGGTGAGCGGCTCGGTGACGGCGTAGAACAGCGACGTTCCATCCGGCGACCAGGCGAAGGCGTGCACGTCGAGCTTGTCGCGGAAGAGCGGCAGCGCCTCGCCGCCGGCGACCGGGATCACCCACAGCCGGTCGGCCTTATTGTCGTCGCTTGCGGATGCGCCGTCGTCGCCGGCCGCTTCGCCGTCGAGGGCGCGGTCGCTGACAAAGGCGATCCACTTGCCGTCTGGGCTCCAGGCGGCGCTCTCCTCGCTGCCGGAGTGGGTCAGCGGCTTCATGCCCGCGCCGGCGGTCCACAGCCACAGGTCGTGGCGAAAGGTGTTTGCCTTCCAGTCGGGGCTCTGGGTGACGATGACGGCGGCCGTGCCATCGGGCGAGAGATGCGCCTCGGTGATCTCGGTGGTGTTGAGAAACTCATCGACGGTGATGGCCGGCTTGGCAGACTGGGCAGAAGAGACCAGGCAATGGGGAGCGTAGAGGCAAGCGTACAGAGAGGCGCGTAAGGCGATCGAGAGCAGAGGGGAACGCATACCAGAAACTATAACCGCGCACAGGCTGGTCCAGATAGCGCATTGATCAACTGGAGATGCTCTTGTTTTGGCGCAGCTCCAGCATACGCGTGCAATCCGTTTTGTGTTTGGTTGAACACCACTGCACTGCGTGTCCCGGGTTCGGCACAACCTTGCCGAACCCGCGCTTTCGTGTGGCGGGGGCGCACTCGGGAGCGCGAGGTTGCCTTGCTGATCAACGAGGCGCGGGTGCGGCTGGACACGGCCGCGGCATGACACGTAGATTCGGGTACGGAGCCGAAGTGGTTGAGCTGGCAAGTCGACGCCGAGAGTCAAGTGCGGCGTGAACGATGATGGAGCGCGGCAAGAATGTTGAAGGGCGCAATGAATAGTCGGATGCGGGCGGTGTCGGGATGGGCAGCAGCACTGCTGCTGTCGGCTCTGGGATGGGGGCCCGGGGCGAGCGGGCAATCGATCGCCGCGGGGCAGCTTGATCCGGCGCGCGATCCGGCCGCGTTGCATTCTCTGCATCACGCGCCACTGCCGGAAGAGTACGTCTGGACCGCGCACGACGCGGCGGCGACGCTTCCCAACCACGCCCAGTTCACGTTTCGCGATCGAGAGCGCAAGACCGAGCTGCATATGTTTCGGGGCAGTTTTACGTTTGCGCAACGGCCGGCAGTGTCCACGCTGTATATCGCGGGACCGCGCAGCGTGAAGGCATTTCTGAACGGCACAGCGGTGATGGAGCAGGCGGCCGATGCGCAATCGCCTTTAAACACGCATGTGTTCCGCGCCGACGTGAGCGCCGCGCTGCGCATCGGGACGAATGTACTGGCGATTGAAGCAGTGCGAGGCCGCGGCATTGTGGCGGCGAGCGACTCGCCCGTGGTGCAGCAGATGGCCTATGGAGAAACGCTGGTGGCCAAGATTGTGCCGGCCGCGCCGGGTGTTGAGGCGGCCTCGCTCTCAATGACCACGGCTGCGTGGCGCAGCGTGGCCGCAAGTGCGCCGGGGTGGCAGGCGGCGGAGTTTGACGATCGCGCCTGGCCGCGCGTCGCGGCGCTGGGCGCCATTGAGAGCAAGGCAGAGTTCTTCCAGTGGAACACGGACGCGGGCATGTACGATTGGCCGGGCTACCGGGGCATGTCGCCCAATCTGCGCAGCTATAGCCTGCGTGCGATGCAGGTGACGCACCGCTTCGACGGCGCCGGAACGCTGGACCACGTCGACGCACTGACGCAGGCCACGCCGCGTGAGCCCTTCTCCGTGCGCCCGCCCGCAGGGACGGCCGCGGCCGGCAACGCACCCGCGCTGCTGTTGGACTTTGGCCGCGAGGTCGCGGGCCGTCTGCTCATCAAATCCGGCTGCGACTGCGAAGCACAGGTGGTGGTGAGCTATGGCGAGTCGGAGTCGGAGGCGCTCACTGGTGGTCACTACCTGGGCACCAATCTGCTGCGCCTTCCGCCGCACGGCGAGGCGCGCGGCCCCAAGAGCGGCTTCCGCTACGCATGGCTTCGTTTTGTGGGCGCCGCGGTGGTGACGGCGTTTCGCAGCATCGAGCTTGAGGGTATCGCGTATCCAGTCAACTACACGGGCTCGTTTGCGTCTTCCGATGCTCTGCTCAATCGAATATGGGAGACATCTGCGCACACCGCTCACTTGTGCATGCAGGACGGCATTTGGGATGCGCCCAAGCGCGACCGCGGCTGGTGGGTGGGCGACCTGGATGCGAGCGGGCCGGTGATTGCAGACATCTTTGGCGACAGCGCGCTGCTGAACGAGACGCTGACGCGGCTGATTCCACCCAGCGGCCAGGATGTGAATGGCATTCCCGGCTACACCGCGCTGTGGGTGACCACGCTGGCTGAGCTGTATAGGCGCAGCGGCGACCGGAGCCTCCTCGAGGCCAGGCATGCCGAACTCGTGAAGCTGCTGGAAAAGATGGACGGTGAGCTGGACGCTTCAGGCCGCTTTGCCAACAAGGATCATCGCTGGCTGTTTGTCGATTGGTCGCCAGGACTGTTTGCCTTTACCGATGAGGCGCGGGAAGGAACGCAGCTGGAGTTTGTGCGCGCCTTGCGTGCGGGCGCCTGGCTGCTGGACGAGTTGGGCGATAGCGCCGCGGCGGCACACTACACAGAGCGCGCCGGGGCGCTGGCAGCCGAGATGCGGAGCCGGTTTGCCGGCACGGACGGCGTGTTCGGCGAACGCTGGCAGCTGAACGCAATGGCTGTGCTTGCCGGCGTTGCGCAGGAGCGCGACTATGATGCGATCTGGACGCGGGTGCTGGGCGCGGTGGGGCAGCGAGATGCGCAGGCGCAGACCATCAGCCCTTACTTCAACGGCTATTTGCTGCAGGCCATGGCGCGGATGGGCCGCCGGCGCGAGGCTCTGGACTGGATGCGTGTCTATTGGGGAGGCATGCTGGCCGAAGGAGCAACCAGCTTTTGGGAGGCGTATGACCTGCGCTGGCCAAAGCAGGACCCGCACGTGGGGCTGCAGGCAGACGGGACCAGCGGCTACTTTGTGAGCCTTGCGCACGGATGGTCGAGCGGACCGGCTGCGTGGCTGATGGAAGAGGTGCTGGGCATTCACGCGGAGTCGGCGGGGTATCGCAAGGTTGTGATCCGGCCTGATCTGCTCGGGCTGGAGTGGGCCCGGGGTCAGGTTGCATCGCCGCGCGGCGCGATTGGCGTGGAGATGCGGAAGAAGCCGGAGGCGGCGATTGAAGTGACCCTGCCGGCCGGCGTGGAAGCAACCGTGCTTGTGCCGCTGGCGCATGCGGATGCTCACGTGCTTGTTGACGGCGCCCCGGTTGCCGCAACACCTGCCGAACAAGGCGAGCGAGCGGCGATTGTGCTGCGCACGGCAGGCCGTTACGAGATCACGTCGCGCTGAGACTCAGGCCGCGGGTTTGCGTTCCACCAGCAAGAGGTGTTCGCACGCCAGCACCACTTCCTGCTTCTGATTGAAGACCTCGCACTTCTCAACGACGATGCCGTGTTCCGGCCGCTTCCCGGCATCGCGCTTTTCCTCGATGGTGACGGTGACGTGGATGGTATCGCCAATAAACACGGGACGAATGAAGCGCAGGCGGTCGTAGCCATAGGACATGGCATGCGGATTGATGACGCCGGCGGTGAGGCCCACGCCGACGCTGAAGATGAGCGTACCGTGGGCGATACGTCTGCCGAAGGGCTGCGTCCGGCACCACTCCTCATCCATGTGATGGGGATAAAAATCCCCCGTCTGGCCGGCGTGCAATACGATGTCGGTCTCGGTGATGGTACGCCCTGTTGTGACGCGTTGTGCGCCCAGTTCGTACTCTTCGAAATACGCGCCTGTCATGCATCCCTCCTCGCGGCACAAAGACTGAAATCGATCGTGCGGAACCTGTCTTTATCAGAAACAATCATCGTGAAAACAGTTTTCACTGGTAAAATGACCGCAAGCCAGTTTAGCATTTCTCAGATATTTGTACCCAATGGCAAACGAATCCAAACTGCATTTGCGCGGAATCACCTGGAACCACACGCGGGGCTATCTGCCGATGGTGGCGACCGCGCAGCGCTTCTCCGAGCTGCATCCGGATGTGACGATCAGCTGGCAGGTGCGGTCGTTGCAGGCTTTTGCGGATCAGTCGCTGGCGGAGCTGGCGCAGGCTTTCGATCTGGTGGTGATCGATCACCCCAGCATTGGGTATGCTGCGGAGGCGGCCTTTCTGCTTCCGCTTGACTCACTGCTGCCCGTCGAATTGCTGGACGAGCTTGCGGCCAACTCGGTGGGTGGGTCGCATGCAAGCTACGTATGGCAGGAGCGGCAGTGGGCATTGGCGATTGACGCGGCGACACCGGTGAGCGGCTGGCGCGAGGATCTTTTGGCGCGCGCGCATGCTTCTGTTCCCGAGACATGGGAGCAACTGCTCACACTTGCCAAGCGGGGCCTGGTTGCCGTGCCGGCGCTGGCCATCGACAGCCTGATGAATTTGTATATGCTCTGCGTTGCGCTCGGCGACGAGCCGTTTCTGCGCGCGGGACAATTTGTAGACGCAGAGACAGGCGCGGAGGCGCTGCGGCTGCTGCGAAGACTGGTCACATCGTGTGATCCCGCATGTCTTGCGCGCAATCCGATTGCGACGTGGGAGGAACTTGCGAACGGCGATACGATTGCCTATTGTCCCTTCGCGTATGGCTACTCGAACTATGCGCGGCGCGGCTACGCACAGCATGCGATCCGCGTGGGCGGTCTGGTGTCGCTGGGTGGATCGGAGGGGCTGCGTTCCACGCTTGGCGGTGCGGGCCTGGCCATCTCCTCACACTGCGCGCAACCCGAGAAAGCTGCGGCGTACGCGCAGTTCACGGCCAGCGGCGCGTGCCAATCGGGCATTTACTTTGATGCGGGAGGCCAGCCAGGACACCGCGCGGCGTGGCGGGACGAAGAGGTAAACCGGCGGTCGAATCAGTTTTTTTCTTCGACGCTCGCGACTCTGGATGCGGCCTGGGTCCGTCCTCGTTTTCCCGGTTATCTTGAATTTCAAGATACAGCCGCACCACTGCTGCACTGTTATCTGGCTGACGGAGGCGCGGAGCGAGAAGTAATCCGCGCTCTTAATGAACTGTTGTTACGATGCGCGCCGAGTGCGCGGGAGGTGCGCCCATGAAGCCACTCGAAGGGCTGCTTGTCATCGATATGAGCCAGTTTCTATCCGGGCCTTCGGCGTCTCTCCGGCTGGCGGACATGGGCGCGCGCGTGATCAAGATCGAGCGGCCCGAAACGGGCGACTTATGCCGCCATCTCTATATCTCGAACCTGGCTCTGGACGGAGATAGCACGCTGTTTCACTCCATCAATCGCAATAAGGAGAGCTTTACGGCGAACCTGAAAGGCGCGGCCGATGTGCAGAGCGTATGGAAGCTCATCGAGAAGGCCGATGTGCTGATCCATAACTTCCGCCCCGGGGTGATTGAGAAGCTTGGCTTCGATTACGAGGCGGTTCAAGCGATCAATCCGGCGCTGGTTTACGGGGAAGTGACCGGATACGGCAAGAGTGGGCCGTGGAAGGGCAAGCCCGGGCAAGACCTGCTGGTGCAGGCGCTCTCCGGATTGCCGTGGCTCAACGGCGATGCCAGCCAGCCTCCGGTTCCCTTCGGGTTATCTGTCGCGGATATGTTTGCCGGCGCGCATCTGGTTCAGGGAATTCTGGCCTGCCTGGTCAGGCGGGGAGTTACAGGCAAGGGCGGAAGAGTGGAAGTTAGCCTGCTCGAGTCGATCCTCGACTTACAGTTTGAAGTACTCACGACTTATCTCAATGACGGCGGCCACCTGCCGCGGCGCAGCTCCATTAACAATGCGCACGCCTATCTTGGCGCGCCTTACGGGATTTACTCAACGGCAAATGGATATCTTGCGCTGGCCATGGGGTCAGTTACGCGGCTGGGCGAACTGCTCGGGTGTCCGCCACTGCTCGCCTACACCGATCCCGCTTTGCTGTTTTCACGGCGGGATGAGATCAAGGCGATCCTGGTGGAGCACCTGAAGACGCAGACGACCGAACACTGGCTCGAAATTCTCGAGGCGCACGATGTTTGGTGCGCCGATGTGCTTACCTGGCAGCAACTGTTTGAGCACGAGGCCTTCAAGGTTCTCAACATGACCCAAACCGTGTCACGCGGCCAGGGGATCGCGATGGAGACCACGCGCTGTCCGATTCGGATTGATGGTGAGCTTTTTACAAGCGCGAAAGGCGCGCCGCGGCTGGGCGAAGACAATGAGGCGCTGATGCGCGAGTTCTTGCTTGGGCGGAGTTAACGGTCGAGTTGTTGCAAACGGAGTAGCTGTCATGCGCAAATCGTTTCGCGTTGCGGTGCGAAAATTCGAGCCATTCGAGTCTGCGATTCGCAAGCAGTGGGAGAGCTTCGAGCATGGCTCGGACCTGACGCTCGAGGTTGTGGCGATGGACCTGCATGCGCTCTATGACGCGCTGTTCGAGGAAAAGGGACTGCAGCGCGGAGAGTTCGATGTGGCGTTCATCAATACGGACTGGCTGGCGATGGCGGATCGAGAGCGTGCGGTGCTCGATCTAGCGCCATACCTGAAGCACAATGCGCCGCGCGACTATCCGGAGGGTTGGTCGCCGTCGTTGTTGCGGCTGCAGTGCGTGGAAGATCGCGTGCTGGGCCTTCCTTATCATGACGGGCCGGAAACGCTGATCTATCGCACGGATCTGTTCTCCAGTCGGGCAGAGCAGGATGCGTATCTCCGTCTTCACGGAGAACCGCTGCGTCCGCCCGCGACGTGGGAGGAGTTCCGACGGATTGCGCGGTTCTTTCATCGGCCCGAGAAGAAACTTTCCGGCACGGTATTCGCCGGGTTTCCCGACGGGCATAACACGGTGTATGACTTTCTGCTGCAGTTATGGACGCGGGGCGGGGAGTTATTCGACCAGAGCGGACGAGTTACTTTTGCGACCGCGCAGGCCGTCGAGGCCCTCGAGTTTTACCGGGCAATGCTCCAGGACCGCCGAGCGACGCATCCGGATTGCGCGGCAATGGACTCGGTGCAGGCCGGCATGGCTTTTGCGCGGGGCGAAGTGGCGATGATGGTCAACTGGTTTGGCTTTGCGGCCATGGCGGAGACGATTGCCGGCTCGGTTGTGAAAGGCTGCATCGACCTGGCCCCGATTCCGCATGGCGCGAACGGACAGTCCATCTCGCTGAATGTCTACTGGCTGCTGGTGATTGCGGCGGGCAGCCCGCACTGCGAAGTGGCCTACGAGTTTCTGCGCCACGCGATGACGCCGGAGATGGACAAGCTGCTTACGCTGGAAGGTGTGGTGGGTTGCCGCAAATCGACGTGGGCCGATGCGGAAGTCAACCGGGTGATTCCGTTTTATCACCGGCTGGAAGGACTGCACGAAAACGCGCGCGAGCTGCCGCGGATGGAGACGTGGCCGCGGATCGCATCGCTGATTGATGAAGTGACGACACGGGCGATGGGCAGCGATGCGCCGGTCGCGCAGCTGCTCGAAGAGGCGCAGGACAAGGCGGAGAGCATGGCGCAGAGCGCTTGATTGCGTGAACAGCAAGCCGTGCAGCGGGTACGATGGAGACCATGAAGGCGAAGACGACATACTCGGTTCCCGCGCTCGATCGCGGGCTGGACATATTGGAGGCGCTGGCGGTTGCGGAGGTTCCGCAGTCGCTCACCGATCTTGCGCACGGGCTGAAGCGGACGCCGAGCGAGCTGTTCCGCGCCCTGGCGGCGCTGGAGCGGCGCACGTACATCAGCCGCGACGCAATCTCCGACGGCTACTCGCTGACGCTGAAGTTATACGAGCTGGCGCATACCCACTCGCCGGTGGATCAACTGCTACGCGCGGCCGCGCAGCCGATGCGCGAGCTGGCCGAATCGATCCGCGAATCCTGCCACCTGAGCATCTTGCATGGGCAGTGGTTGATGGTGATTGCGCAGGCGGAGAGCCCGGAGCCGGTGCGGCTCTCCGTGGAAGTGGGCTACCGGGTTGCGCCGCTCAGCACGGCTTCCGGCATGCTGCTGGCGGCCATGCTCGGAGAGGCAGAGCAGAAGAACTTCCTGGCGGCAGATGTGAGCTTTACGGCGATGGGCCGCGGCGAGCGCAAGCGGCTGGGCAAGCAGCTGGCTGCGATCCGGCGCGCGGGGGCGCACCTGGCCCAGAGCACGCGGCGCACCGGCAGCGACATTGCCTGCGTGGTGGGCAATCCGAAGATCGGCGTGCTGGCGGCGCTGGGCGTGCCGGTGATTTCAGGCGGCGTGAATGAGGGGCGGGAACGCAAGCTGATGCCGGTGATCGAGAGGCATGCGGAACGGATCACCGCGGCGCTTGGGCTTGGAGCGCGCAAGGGGCGCTAATCATTGTCCCAGGCGATCGGTTCGCCGCCGTGACTGCTTGCCGAGTAGATGGCTTCAACCACCTGCATGGTCTGAAAGGCGTCATCGATGGATGTGGGCAGGAAGCTGGCCGACCCTTCGACAAAGGCCTGCAGCGAGCCCATGACGCCGGCGAAGGCGTGAGGAAACCACTGGCCGTCGATGGGGTGCGTGACCCAGGTTGGGTTCTGCTCGGTGCTCGACTCGAGGAGATCGGCTTTGCCGCGCGGGTAGTCAAGAATCACGCCCAAGGTCGCGCGCATGGCGCCGCGGGTGCCCTCCCACTGCACAAAGGCGCGCTCATACTGCTCGCCGAAGCGGTAGTTGTGATTGGTGGCAATGAAGACGCGGCGCCAATCGCCATAGTCCATGCAGAGAATGGTCTTGGTGGCCTGGAGGCCCGGCGTGCCGGGATTGCGCACGGTTTTTGCGAAGACAGAGCGAGGATTGCCGAACCAGGAACGGACGAGGTCGACGTAGTGAATGCTGTGATAGAGGACCTCAAGGCGCGGCGCCTTGGCGAGAAAGCTCCACTGCTCCCAGGGCATGAGGGTGCGCACCTGGATCTCCATGTCGTGCACTTCGCCGAGTAGCCCCTCGCCCTGCAATGAGCGCGCGGCGAGGATGGACGGCGCATAGCGGAGCTGGAAGTTGACGGCGGCGATAAGGCGCTTGGCGCGGCACAGGTCGCGGATGCGGCGCGCTTGGTCAAGGGTTTCGCCCATGGGTTTTTGCAGCAGCACGGGCACACCGTCGGGCAGTTGCTCGAGGACGCTGAGCGCGATGGCGGCGGGGACGGCGATGTCGTAGATTGCGTCCGCCGGTGCAAAGCGCACCAGCTCGGCGACCGAATCAAACGCGTGCTCGACGCCGAAGCGCGTGGCCAATGCCTGTGCCTTGCCGGGGACAGAGTCGGCGATGGCGAGGACCGGGAACGGGGCCAGCGCATAGGCCGGCAGGTGGGCATTCTCGACGATGCCGCCGGCTCCGGCAATGACGATGGGACGCGCCGTGCGAGGGCGCGGCGCGGTGGACCACTGCTCGGTTGCGGGGATTGGATGGCTGCCGGATGCGGGCGCACTTTCCATGATGAGACAAGGGTATCAGCATAAGGGAATGTGATGGCTGAATCCGCGCAGAAATTGCGCCGTGCGCAGAAACTCGAAGGACGGGTTCTGTTGCGATTGATGCGAAAATGGCTTACGTTAGCGATAGCGTTGCTCGAGTGCGGAGGTTCTTCCATGTCGAAAGCTGCTTCTACCGCGGCGCCTGACCTGCTGGCCATTGAGGACAGCTGGGGCGAGTTTGTGGCCGGCCGTTATCGCGAAGGCAAGAGTGAGTCGGAGTTCCGCAACTACGATGCGGCGGTGGTGCCCACGGTAGCCGAGTTCTACCGCACCAACCATGAGCGGCAGACGCTCGAGTTTGTGCTGGCCAAGGAGCGGGAATATTTTGCGCTGAACAAGGGCAAGATGACGATCTGGGAGGCGGCGGAGTTTCTGAATACGCTGGTGGACGAGAGCGATCCGGACACCGACCTGACGCAGATCGAGCATCTGCTGCAAACATCGGAGGCGATTCGCAGGGATGGCCATCCGCGCTGGATGGTGCTGACCGGGTTCATTCACGATCTGGGCAAGGTGCTGTGCCTGTATGGCGAGCCGCAGTGGGCGGTGGTGGGCGATACGTTTCCGGTGGGCTGCGCCTACTCCGACAAGATTGTTTTTCCGGAGTACTTTGCCGCCAACCCGGACAGCGGCGTGGCCGAGTACCAGACCAAGTATGGGATTTATGAGCCGAACTGCGGCCTCGGACGGGTGCACATGTCGTGGGGACACGACGCGTATATCGGCCACGTGGTGAAGAACTACATGCCGGAAGAGGCGCTCTACATGCTGCGCTACCACTCCTTTTATCCGTGGCACCAGCAGGGCGCGTACAGTCATCTGCTCTCAAAGCACGACGAGGAGATGCTGCCGTGGGTGCTGAAGTTCAACCCGTATGACTTATATTCGAAGGGCGCGGCCAAGCCGAATCTCAAGGAGCTGAAGCCCTACTACGACGATCTGATCGCCGAGTTCATTCCCGGGAAGATCGACTGGTAGGGTGCGCTGGTGCGGCCCTGATGGCGCGGGAGCAGACGGTCGGCGGCATGACTAGAGCAGAACCAGAGTAACCGTGCCCTCGCAATGGTCTTTCAGGTGGCTTTTTCTTGATGAAAAAGCCACTCGGCGGACGTGCTTTCTGGGTACATCCACTCTGGCTCTGCCTTAGCGGGCAAGGCCGACGCGGCGCACCAGGTCGTCGAAGCGCGGGTCGGCGCGGAGCGGGTCGAGACAGGGGTCGATCCTGAGGTAGAGCAGGCCCACATCGTGCGCCTGATAAGCGTCTTCAAGCCACTTGAAGGCTTCCTGCTTTTTGCCCATGCCGGCGTAGACGAGCGCGATCTCGTAGCGGCCAACGCCGTTTTTTTCCACATCCTGCTCAAGCTGGGCGATGGTTTTCTGCGCGGCGGCTGGCTGGCCGGCGCGGGCGTAGGCGTTGCCCAGGTGGCCGAGCGAGTCAGGACCGTTGCCGGACTTGATGAACTCGGCGATGGCGTCGGCGTAGCGGCCTTTTTCAGCGTAGACATCGCCGAGAAGGAAACTCCAGTCGGGCGGCTTGATGTCGAGAGCGCGAACGCGCAGGATGAGCGAGAGCGCCTGGTCGTACTGGCGGGAGAAGTAGAGGATGAAGCCCTCGGAGTGGAAGGAGGGCCAGGTGACGGGATCGAGATCGACGCCGCGCTCAACCTCGGCGAGAGCCTCGGGCAGATGGCCGGTGCGGACCAGGTAGAAGGCGTACTTCTCATGGATGGGCGCGGCGTTGGGGTTCAGTTCCAGGGCGCGATGAAACTCCGCCGCCGCGGTGGCCCAATCCCAGTCCAGGGTCATGGCGGCGTTGGCCAGCTCGGCATGAGCCTCAGGGAGCGAGTCGTCGAGCTCGATGGCCCGGGTTGCCTCGGCCCGCTGCCGGGTGAAGGCCTCGCGATAGGCCATGCGGCCTGACTCGCCCATGCGGCCAAAACAGATGGCGAGTGCGGCGTGGGCCTGCGCGTAGTTGGGGTTCTTATCGATGGCCTTGTTGAAGAAGTCCACGGCGGCGTTGCAGTCGTCGGCGTCCAGCTGCAGCAGGCCGCGCAGGAAATAGTCCTGGGCCTCGGGATCGATGGGGCGATTGCGGGCCAGGCGCGCCTGCTCCTGCGGGGTGACGTTGATGCTGATCTCGTTGGCGATGGCCTGGGCCACTTCGCCCTGCCAGGCCAGGCCGCTGGAGAAGTCCTGCACGTAGGTGCGGGCCCAGATGGGGCGGTCGGTGCGCGCGTCGATGAGCTGGGTGCTGATCTGCACCTGGTTGCCGGCGCGCAGCACGCCGCCCTCGACCACGGCGTCCACGGCCAGCTCACGGGCAATCTCCGGCAGTTTTTTCTTGGTGCCTTTGTAGCTCATCGACGAGGTAAGCGAGATGACGCGCAGGGTGGAGACCTGGCCCAGATCGTTGATCAGCTCTTCGGTCATGCCGTCGGCAAAGTACTCCTGCGCCGGATCGCCGGAGAGGTTGTTGAGGGGCAGAATGGCGATGGAGCGGATATCGGAGCGGGCCAGCGAAGCCGAGTGCCAGCGGTAGCCGGCGTAACCGGCGGCGGCCAGGATCAGGATGGCGAGGACCAGGGCGGGAGCGAGCCACGGCGACCGGCGCGGTGCCGAGGCCGGAGCGGCGTGGGCCGGCGGCGGGTGAGCGGGAGCAGGATCTGCGGGAACCGACTCTGCGGGGCGACGGGGCCTTGCTGGTTTGCCCGCCGGGATCGCGATGGCGGGTGGGTCCGGCTGGGGCTCGAAATGAAAGCGGGGCACGTACGAGCCGCTGGGAAGCTCGATGCGGACGGCGAGGGGCTCCCGGGTTTCTGCGTAGAACTGGGCCAGCTTCTTGCGCACGTCGGTGGCCTTGACGCGGACGACGGAATCGCTTCCGGTGTCGTAGCCGACCGGGCGGCCGAACATCTCGGCGCCGATCATGCGCTCGCGGAGCTGGTCGAACTCGCCTTCCAGGGCGTGGGTGACGATGAGCTCGAGGAAGTCCTGGGTTCGCTTGCTGCCGGCGAAGGCGTGGCTGGCCAGCACCTGTTTCAGGTGAAGCCGGATCAGCCCGATCTGCTCGGGGCTGGGGACCGTCGATTCCCCCGTCAAGGGTGGATGGCCTATGGACATAGCGCACTCAACTGCCCGTGGGGACAGGCTTTGATCACTCACTATACCACCGCGTGAATTTCACGGCGGGAGCAGGCAACAAACGGGCTTTCCGACACCTAACGTGCCTTGGCGCTCTCGTTGTAACCATAAGAAAAAGAAAAACTTAGCAGAACAAACCGGGCATCAAGCCGTTAATAGCGTTGCGCGTGCCGTTTCCGGGTGTTGGAATCGCGGTGCTTCAGGATCAGGTGGATGGTTTGGACTGAGCCAGAAAACGCTTACTGAATTATAAGCCTACTCCTCTTCAGCGCACCGCTGCGGAGGGAAATGAGGCGATTTCAAGAGCCGGAGCGGGTGTGTAATGGCCAGAGAGGAGGGACCCGATGAGCACTTCTTATTGCACAGGGCGCGTGCCAGCTTGCGCGCTGCGGATGGTCCTCGCTGGTCTTGTTGTGTCCGTTCCCGCGCTGGCGCAGACGGCGCCGGCAGAGACGGTCAGCCAGGCCATGCAGACGGGCGCGGCCCAGATGAAGGCGGGCAACTTTACCCAGGCCGCGGCAGCTTATGCCGAGGTGACGAAGCTCGAGCCAGGCTTTGCGGAGGGGTTCTTCAACCTGGGGCTGGCCGAGGAGCAGGCCGGGCGGCTGGACGACGCGCGGGCGGATCTGGAAAAAGCCGAACGCCTGAAGCCCGGGCTGCGCGGGGTCAGCCTGTTTCTGGGCACGGTGGCCTATCGGCAGAACCGGTTCAAAGAGGCCGAGGCCCGGCTGGTGGACGAGACAAAGCTCGATCCGCGCAGCGCCCAGGCGTGGATGTGGCTGGGAGTTTGCCGTCTGGCGGAGGACAATCCGCAGGCGGCCATTGCGGCGCTGGACAAGGCCTATGCGCTGGACCCATCCAATGTGGACATTCTCTACCATCGCGGGCGCGCTTACCTGCTGGTGGCCAACGCCTCGTATGACGCGATGTTCAAGCTGGACCACGACTCGCTGCGGGTACACCAGGTGCTGGGCGAGGCGTATGCGCAGGGCTATCGGAACGAGGATGCGATCAACGAGTTTGAAGTGGCGGTGAGGCTGGCGCCGCGGCAGCCGGGACTGCACGAGGAGCTGGGCGACCAGGATTGGATCGTGGGCCATCTGGACAAGGCGGCCGAAGCTTACCGCGAGGAGCTCAGCATCGATCCGAATGCTGTAACCGCGAAGTACAAGCTGGGCAGCCTGCTGGTCGAGAACCAGAATGCGGCCGAGGGCGTGGAACTGCTGCGCAGCGCGCTCCACCAGGACTCGACCCTCAGCGATGCGCACTATTACCTGGGCATCGGGCTGATGGGGACAGGCCAGGACGAGGACGCTACGGCCGAGTTCAAGCAGGCGATTGCGGCGGACCCGGGCAACGACCGGGCCATGACTTCGTGGTACAAGCTGGCGCAGGTGTATCGCAAACTGCACAACACAACCGAGGCGCAAGCGGCTCTACAGAATTTTCAGCGGATGAGGGCAGAGGTGAAAGAGCGCCAGGACTCGAAGACTGCGCAACTGGTGCGCAAGCGGACCGAGCTGCCGGTCGAGAACAAGGACGCGGCCGCGCTGACGGCCGAGCCATGAGGGATTGGGTTTTGGGAACGATTGAGTTTTGACCTGGTTCGGCAGCCGCCCGGCCAGGATTGCGCCGTTCCGCACAGGAACGGCAAACGACGAGGAGCGGCAGAGAAAAGGGAAGTTGCAGCACAACTGAGGATTGGCAACGGTTTGCTCAGGAGGCAGACACATGACATATAGGACAACATCCATGCAGTTCAAGGCACGGCGCTTGAATCTGCGTTCAGGGCTCCCATCTGTGGGATTGAGCCTGGCATTCCTTCTGCTGTTCTTGGGGCTCGTAGCGCCGGCATGGGCGCAGCTCGATACGGGCACCATCAGCGGCGTGGTTACGGACCCGGCGGGCAAGGTGGTGACGGGCGCGGCGATCACGGCGACCGAGACCGGGACGGGCACGGTCTACTCGACCACCAGCAACAGCACCGGCAACTACTCTTTTCCCTCGGTGCGCACCGGAACCTATGAGATCAAGGTGGGCGTGCCCGGATTCAAGAACGCGGTGTATACCGGCGTGATTGTTTCGGTCGGTTCCAGTTCCACGCAGGATGTATCTCTTGCGGTTGGCTCGGCCACCGAGGTGGTGAGCGTGACGGGCGGCACCGTGAACCTGGAAAAGGAAACGTCGGAGGTCGATGCCAACATCTCGACCGAACAGGTAGCGGATCTTCCCTTGCAGGTGAGTGGCAATCTGCGCTCGCTCTCCACCCTCGAGTTTCTGGTTCCGGGCACAGTCGGTCCGGGCACATCGGCCGGCGGGTCGGGATTCCAGATGACCAAGATCAACGGCGGCCAGGAAGAAGGAACCGACTACCTGGTGGACGGTATCACGACCAACCGCATGGAGAACGGCTCGGGCTCATTCGACGTCGTTGCGCCTTCGGTTGAAGCGGTGAACGAGTTCCATATCAGCCTCTCAGGTCTTCCGGCCGAGCTGGGCCGGACCACAGGCGGACTGGCCAACTTCAACACCAAGAGCGGTACCAACAGCTATCACGGCGCGCTGTTCGACATCTACAAGAACGCGGCTCTGGACGGCAACAACTGGTTCAACAACGGCTACCTGGCCCAGACGCCGATAACCGACACCGCGGCGCGGGCACTGCTGCAGCGTCCGCCGGACACCAAGAACGATTTTGGTGGCGCGCTGGGTGGTCCGATTCTGATTCCGCATCTGTATAACGGCAGAGACAAGAGCTTCTTCTTTTTCAGTTGGGAGCAGCTGCGCTACTCCACCGGCGCGGCCATCACGAGCCTGATTCCGACACCGGCCGAGCTGGGCAGCAACGGGCAATACTTCGATCTTTCGTCGACGCTTGGCGGCGCGATACCGGGCGGCACGGATGCCTGCAATGCGCAGCTCTACTACGGCGAGATCTTCGATCCGCAGTACGAAACCAACCAGTGCCGCAACACGCCGTTCCCGAACAACCAGATTCCGATTGGCCGTGAAAGCCAGGTGGCCAAGGCGGTGCTGAAGTACATGCCCACGCCGAACCTGACCGGCGGCGGCACCAATAATTATGCCTATGACTCGCAGGACTCGCTGGCGCAGACGGTGTACAGCTTCCGCATCGACCAGAACATTGGTGCCAAGAACAGAGTTTGGGGGTTCTGGAGCTCGAGAGAAAACACCGACCAGGGCAACAGCCTGAATCTGCCTGAACCGCTGACCAGCGGCGGCGGCGGCCAGGTGAATCAGCTTGGCAAGCTCTACCGCATGGGCTGGGACTGGACAGTGCGGCCGACGATGCTCAACTCGCTGACCGTTGGCACCAACCGGTCGAACAACTATAACCAGTCGCGCGCGGTGAATATGAATCCGAACTGGGATTCCACGCTGAACATCGCCAACGGATCGGGGCCGGTGTTTCCGGGCTTTGAGTTCATCGGCAGCCCCTACCCCAGCTTTGGCGAGAACGACGACGCACAGGACGTGGACAACGTGATCGCGATCAACGACATTGTTCACTGGCAGGTGGGCCGGCACAGCCTGAAGTTTGGCGGCGAGGACCAGTATCACCAGTTCTCGTTTGTGAGCAAGATCGGCGGCACGTGCAGCGGCACGTCGGGGTGCTTTACCTTCTACGACAACCAGACGGCGTCGGACACAACTTTCTGGGGACGGGACGGAAACTCCTTCGCCGCGTTCCTGGTCGGCGAGTCGGCAAGCGCGAACGCGTTGGAGCAGATTCACTCTCCTCGCTGGCTGGCGCACTACGGCGCGCTGTTTGCGCAGGACGATTGGAAGCTGCGGCCGAACCTGACCGTGAACCTGGGCTTCCGCTGGAGCTATGACACGCCGCGCCACGAGGCCGACGGCGATACGGCAGTTCTGGATATGACGGAGCCGAATTCCGCGGCCAATGGGATTCCCGGCGCGCTGGCCTTTGGCGGGATCGGCACGGGACGCAACGGAAGCAAGGGCGAGACCTGGGCCGGTGTCTACCACAAGGACTTTGAACCGCGCGTGGGCTTTGCGTGGTCTCCTGGGTTCCTGAACGGTAAAGACGTGCTGCGCGGCAGCGGCGGCATCTACTACGGTCCGCTGGTCTATGCCGACTTCGGACAAGGCACGGTGCAGGGATTCACTGCCAACCAGACGCTGTTTACCGCCGATCCTCTGGACGGTCCGCAGGTCGACGCCGGGCTTCCGGCGCTCGCGCCCACCCCCAATCTTGACCCCACGCAGCTGAATGGGCAGGCCATTGACAGCGTGAACAAGGGCTTTGGGCGGCCGGCGATGGTGGAGACCTGGACTCTGGAAAACCAGTACCAGCTGAGTGACAATTTGTTTGTCTCGCTCGGCTACCTGGGCATGCATTCGACGCACCTGCATGGCCTGATCGACTATCCCAACGACATGCCGCTGAGCGGGCTGGCGCTGGGTACAAATCTGTTCAACGTGGCATCCGGAAATCAGCTGCCATACGCCAACTTCCAGACCACGTGGGGCGGCGGGGGCAATGTGTCGCAGGCGCTGCGGCCTTTCCCGCAGTACGGCTACATTAACCAGGACAGCTACCTGCAGAACGTGGGCCAGGCCAGCTATGACGCGCTGACCGCCAAGCTGGAGCGGCGCTTCCACAACGGCCTGAACGTGCTGGCTTCTTACACGTTCTCGAAGACGCTCACGGATGCCGACGCGATCCAGCCCTACTACAGCACGCTGCAAAACCAGGGTGGAACGCAGAACCCGTATGACCACAAGGCGGAAAAGGCCGTTAGCAATGAAGACATTCCGAACAACGTGGTGATCAGCTACCTGTATGAGCTGCCGGTGGGCAAGGGCAAGGCGCTTCTTGCGCACACGCCCGCGCCGGTGAGCGCGGTCATCTCCAACTGGCGCATCAGCGGCGTGCAGCGTTACCTGGGCGGCCAGCCGATCAGCTTCTTCGGCGCCAACGGGATTCCAGGCTTCGACAACGGCATCCGGCCTAACCGCGTGCCCAACCAGTCGACGAGAAGGTCGGGACCATTCAGCCCCTTCAGCTTCTCCAACACCGGCAACTCCGGTTACGATCCCACCTCGGGCGCCTGCCTCACCGGTTACTGGAGCTGTGCCGCCTTCACCGACCCCAACCCCGCCCCTGGACCCAATGTTCCGTATGTGTTCGGCAACATGCCGCGCAACTCGGCCGACATCCGCAGCTTCGGGTTCTACGACGAGGACTTCGGCATCAACAAGGCCATTCCCATCACGGAAAAAATCCATCTCGATTTCCGTGGCGAACTCTTCAACGCATTCAACCGTCATGCGTTCGACAAACCCGACTCCGGCGTTCAGGACACGAACTTCGGGCAGGTGGGCGCAACATTGCTGGGGCCCAGAAACGTGCAATTCACGATGAGGATTACCTACTAGGACCTGTCGAGAAACGATGCGTTGAAGGGTGCGGGCTAAAGCCCGCACCCTTCAACCAAAAGCGAGACCTTGGACAGAGATTAGAGCAGTTCTCCAATTCATGTGCCCCGTCTGGCTGCTTGCAGGGTGGCCTTTTTTTAAGGAAAAGTCCACTTATCATCCTGCTTCCGGTGTACAGCAATCGGAGAACCGCTATAGGGTCCAGCGCCGTCTTCGACCTGCTCCGCTATTCGAGTTTTTTAACCGAGAGAGAGAGTCCTCATGCGTACCCGTTTTTTTCTCATCGCTGCGCTGGCGGCGATGCTCATTCCATCGCTCCGATCCGAACAGCCGCAGGCGCTGGCTTTGAGCGGCGACTATCCCATCACGCACGATCCTTCCATCGCCCGCGAAGGCGATATGTATTATGTTTTCGCCACCACTTCGAATGCAAGCGAAGGCCAGTTCCCTATTCGCTGCTCGCACGATCTGCAGGCGTGGAAGCTGTGCGGCCATGTATTCGAGAGCATTCCCGCGTGGATTCACAAGGCAAGCCCCACCACAAGAGATCTGTGGGCGCCCGACATCTCTTTTTTTGCGGGCAAGTATCACCTCTATTACGCTTACTCGGCGTTCGGCGTGAACACCTCCGGCATCGCTCTGGCCACCAATGACACGCTCGACCCGGCGAGTCCGAAGTATCACTGGAACGACGAAGGCCTGGTGCTGAAGTCGACCAGGGAAGATGACTTCAACGCCATCGACCCGAATATCGTCTTCGACGCGAAGGGCCAGCCGTGGCTGAGCTTTGGCAGCTTCTGGGGCGGCATCAAGATGCGCCGCATCGACGCGAAGACCGGCAAGAGTTCGGCTGCCGACTCGACGCTCTACTCCATCGCCGCCCGCGCCATGCCCGCGCATCCGGAGCCGGCCAGGCCCGGACTGCCGGCGGATTGGCAGGCCGTCGAAGCGCCTTTCATTGTGCGCCACGGGGACTACTACTACCTGTTCGTCTCGTTTGACCTGTGCTGCCGGGGCACCAGGAGCACCTACCGCACCATGGTGGGCCGGGCCTCTCAGGTCACCGGTCCGTATGTTGATGCGGACGGCAAGCCGATGCTCCAGGGCGGCGGCACGCAGATCCTGGCGCCGAACAGCCGCTGGCTGGGGCCGGGCGGAGAGTCAGTGTTGCAGCGGCCGGAGGGCGACATCCTGGTCTTCCACGCTTACGATGCCGTTACCGGAAAGCCGGCGTTGCAGATTTCCACGCTGACCTGGGAGAACGGCTGGCCCCATGCCGCACTGGGAACGCAGGGAGAATCGAAATAGTGCGATTGAATCGATGGATGACAGGACACAGGATGAAGCTTTTTTCGATGCGGACGGCGAACGCCCATCGCAAGGCATGGTTGGGAACTGTACTGACGCTTGGCGCTGCGCTTGCTGGCTGTGGCGGCGGGGGCTCCGGTTCGGGCGGCGGTGGCGGTGGGGGCGGGCAGACTCCCGACATGGGCACCATCACCACCGTGAGCGATAGCTACGAGTACACGCTCGATAACTCGGCCAGCTCTCTGGTGCTGGGCATCGCCGGCCAGAGCCAGACGGCTGGCGCCAGCGTTGCGCAGGAAGCGAGCACCGGTTCGACCGATTCGCTGTGGCATTTTTTGCCCATGAACAACGACCAGTACAACATTGAGAACATGCTCACCCATCAGCTGATGGGCGTTCAAAATGCCTCAACCACGGCGGGCGCGCAGGTGTTGCAATGGGCCGACAACGGCACCAACGATCACTTGTGGGAGTTCTACGTTCTCACGGACGGCAACTACCTGATCAAGAATGTGAGCAGCGGTCTCTATCTCGAAGACGAAGGCTCGAACACGACTGCATCGGCCACCATCGACCAGGGGGCGCGGGCCGCCACCGGCGCCGGCTGCAGCTGCCAGGAGTGGAAGCTCACCTCGAACAACACGTCGCCTTATCCTGACCCGATCGCCGTCAACGTCTCCTACACCGCGCCCGACTCGGCAACGATCGGCATTCATGATCCCTCGATGCTGAAGGTCGGCTCGAGTTACTATCTTTTCTCCACACACGGCCTGCTGCACGCGCACACCTCGACGGACCGCGTCAACTTCTCCGACGATGGCTACGCGCTTCCGCTGCTGCCGGCGTGGACCAACCCGTATACCGCATCGAGCGGCGATCTGTGGGCGCCCGACGCCTCGATCCATAACGGCGTCGTCTGGCTGTATTACGCCGCATCCGGATTCGGCAATAGCTACTCGGCTATTGGACTGGCCACCAGCCCCAGCGGCGCGCCCGGAACGTTTGTTGACTCCGGCGGTCCTGTTTACACATCCGCGGACTGCTCCGGCTCGAACGCCATTGATCCGGCTTCGGTCGTCGATAGTTCTGGCAACGCCTGGATGGCCTTCGGCTCGTGGTCGAGCGGCATTCAGATTGTGCCGGTCGATCATTCCACGGGCATCCCCACCGACGCGGCGTGCACGCAGCTGGCCTATCACGCTTCGGGCACCGGCATTGAGGGCTCTTACATCTACCCCCACGGCGGCTCCTACTATCTCTTCGCCTCCGTGGACAACTGCTGCGATGGCGTCACCAGCACTTATCGGATCGTCGTGGGCCGCTCGACCGCCGTCAACGGGCCGTATACGGATCGCGGCGGCGTGGAGCTGACTTCCGGCGGCGGGACCATTGTGCTGAGCGCGCACGGCAACATCAACGGACCGGGCGGACAAACACTGTTCCCTGACAGCGATGGCGACATCCTGGTCTACCACTATTACGACGGCAACAACAACGGCGATCCGGCGCTGGGCATCAACGTGTTGAGCTGGACGTCGGACGGCTGGCCTTATCTGCAATGAGATGGTACGGCCTGGTGCGGGCTGCGCAGATGGCCGCTTGGCCGCTCAATTGGAGATGACGCGCAGTGCAACCAGGCTGGCCTTGCCGGGCACGGAGTTTTCGACGCTGGTGGCCAGCAGCGCCTGAAAGTAGGGCGGCATGGTCTTGCGATCGGACGCCAGGGCCAGCAGCGCCTTGCGCAGGTCGCGCATCTGCTCCGGGTTGGTGAGGAACTCGATTGCGGCCTGTGAGCCCTGCGTATAGATGCCGTAGATGAGCAGGACGCGATCTTCCTTCTTCTCATTGGGCAGCATGAGCACCAGCGCGTAGTCGCGGGTGAGCTGGTTGGTCACCGGATCGAACTCGGGCCGGTAGACGGGCTTCTCGCCTGCCTGCGGATTGCGGTTGAGAATGACGCCGCTCTGCAGATGAAACCCCTCCACATTGAGAAACACGCGGCCGCTCCAGGCCTGACTGCCGCCCAGCAGGATGGCGTTCTCTCCCTTGATCTCGTCAAAGTTGACCAGGCGGGACTGCTGCACATCGCACTTTTCCCCGACCGTATAAAACATGTTGCACAGGCGGACGACGCCGAGCGTTTCGCCTACGGAAGTGAAGTCAGTGAGCGAGGGAACAAAGAGGAAGCGCTTCAGCTCGCGATAGTGGATGGTGTCGCGGAATTCGGGCAGGCTGGCCTTGGGAATCTCGTGGCCGCTGGCCAGGGTCTGGGCGCTGTCGCCGTCGTGCGCGGCGCGCAGCAGGGGATGGTTGGGGATGACGATCACCGGCACATCGGCGGGCGGCAGAAACGGCCGCCAGAACCAGGCCAGGTCGTCAGGCAGCGCAGCGGCCGTGGCCTGGGTCGGCGCAACTGCCCGGTCGGGCCGGGAGCGCGCCACTAGAACGAAGACCAGCACCAGGCAGGCCACGGCCAGCACTGCGGTGAGGCCCAGGTGCAGCGCGGCCGGCAGGGTTGGTTGCGGGACGGGTTGTGGCGTGGGTTGCGGCGCTGGCGCTTCCGGCGAGGCGGGCTGGTCGGCGGATCCCTCGATCGTGGTTCTGGCAAACGAGGGGACGTAATGGCCGGAGGGCAGCTCGAGGCGGATGGGGCTTTGCTTGCCTTCCTCTTCGTAATACTGCTTGAGCAGGCGGCGGATCTCATGCGCCTGGACGCGGACAATCGGGTCTTCCTGGGCGTTGAAGGCGGCACCGCGGCCGTAGACCTCGACGCCGATCAGGTACTCGTTCAGATTGTCGCCATTGCCGAGGAAGGTCTGCTCGGAGACGAACTCCAGAAAGCGGGTTTTTTTGGGCGCGCGGGCAAAGTTCCGGCTTTCCAGAACCCGGCGCAGTTCTTCGCGTTTCTCGAAGAGCGAAATGGGACGGGCGGAAGGGTTGGGCTGCGAGGTCACCGGAGATTCCAATTCGAGCCCCTGGGCCAGCCAGGAGTGGGCGCAAGGGTGGGGGCATCCTGCTGCTCCGCCAAACGGTAACACCGGGCTGATTGCATCGTCAAGCTCGGACGACCCGGTGAGGGGTCGCCAGATTAACGGTTAATCGCCCGTTAATAGCCGTTATTTGCGCTCGAAAATGTGGCCAGACGATTCATGGGAAATGGCGGTTTTAGCGCTCCTGGCTGACACAATCCGGCTTCGACGGCGGCTCGAGCCGGTTTGAACCCGTGCGTTGGGTGACCGGGCCCCGCAGACTGCGCGGCGGCACGAGCCAGCAAAGTGGATATCTCCATTAAGTTATTCAAATAAAACATGTTATATGCGTTAACAGAACGCATAACGTCGATTACCTATCGGGCGGCACCTGAGGGGGGTACAAGGGATACGGCGTGGGGATGCCTTGAATCTTTGCGGCAGATTTGTTGAATTGCCGAGGACGCCGGTGCCGGAGACCGAAATGACCTCGTGGTGCAGGAAAGCCGTACTCAGTGCCGTGATTCTGCTGATTTGTCCATTGACAGGCAGGGCCGCGGAGCGGGAACTCGTGGTCACCGGAGGGGTGAAGGGCGCGGTCCTCACCACCCGCACCCCGGGCGCGAAGGGGAACAAGTACGGATTTGAGGGGGGCAGGGTGGTCAAGATCGACGGCGTTTATCACCTGTTCACTTCAGAGATGGTGGGCGACCCGCACTGGGTGAAGATGAAGCTGGCGCACTGGACGAGCGGCGACCGGATCCACTGGCGGCGGGTGGGCACGCTGCTGGAGTCGAGCGGCGACTTCACGGGCAAGGACCGGCGCGCGGCGCTGTGGTCGCCGATGCCGGTCTACGACCCGAAGGAGGGGCGCTGGAACCTGTTTTACGTGGCCTATCAGGCGGCGCCGGACACGCAGAAGGAGTGGCTGACCAACCACGAGGGACGAATCTGGCGCGCGGTGTCCCAGGCTCGCGGGCGGAGCGGGATCGGCGGTCCTTATAAGGACGCCGGCGTGATTCTGGAGCGCGGGCCAGACTCCGACAAGTGGGAGGGGCTACAGGGAACCGATTCGTTCTTTCCCTACCAGGTCGGCGACCGGTGGTGCGCGTTCTATGGCAGCGCGCATACCGAGAGCCTGCCCATTTCACTGTGGCAGGTGGGGCTTGCAACGGCGCCCGATCTGGCTGGGCCGTGGACCCGCAGCAGCGGGGAGAATCCGCTGAAAGTGGAACCGCGGTTTATTGAGAACCCGATTGTGACGCGGCTGGCGGATGGGGGCTATGTGGCCGTTTACGACACCAAGGCGGAGAAGTCGATCGGCTACACATTCTCTGTGGATGGGGTTCACTGGTCGGCCGGCCAGCACCTGGTGGTGCAGAGGGGCGACGGAGTGTGGTCGAACGACGTGCGCACGCCGCTGGGGCTGGTGGAGGAAGGCAAGGATACGTTCACGCTTTTTTACACCGGCAACGAAAAGGTGGAAGGAACGCATGCGGATGGGTACGGCATTACGCTGACGCCCGCGGCGGTGGGGATGGTGGAAGTTGCATTGAAGCGTGCTGGAGCCGGTGACGGAGTGGCGCAATAAGAACGCCGTGGCCGTGGGCATTGCGCCCGCGTCGGCCATTGACATGGGATGGGGAAAGGCCCGGGGATTTCGGGCGGCCTGGAATACGTTTGCTCACACGGTAGGACTTGAGGAGGCTGTATGAATCAAAGATGGGCGATGAGATGGTTCCGTCCCGTTGTGTTTGTTGCACTGCTCGCCTGGCTGGCGATCCCGGCCACGCGCGGATTCGGTCAGGCCACGACCGGCTCCATCTCCGGCCGTGTCGCTGACCCGCAAAGCCACGTGATCCAGGGGGCCAGCGTCTCGGTCCGCAACGTGGATACGGGCATCCTTACGACGGCTACGACGGATCAGTCGGGCGAGTTCGACCTGACGGCGCTGCCGCCGGGCCACTACGCCATCACGGTTGAGATGCAGGGGTTTGCGACGGCCACGTTTGCGCCGTTCGAGCTCAACATCGACCAGCGGGCGCGCTTCAATATTCCCATGAAGGTGGGCGCGGTGAGCGCGAGCGTTGAGGTTACAGCCGCGGCCCCCGTTCTGCAATTGCAGGGCGCGGAGACGGGCCAGGTGATCGGCGCGCGCGAGATTGAGGATCTTCCACTGGATGGCCGCAACTTTGCCAGCCTGATGCTGCTGGTGCCCGGCGTGGGCTCGGGCGGCGGCGGCAACAACCTGAACCTCTCGGTCAACGGCCAGCGCGAATTTTCAAACTCCGTCGAGATCAATGGCGTTGAAGTAACGGGCAATCGCAACAACGATACCAACATGATTCCCAGCCCCGACGCCGTGCAGGAGTTCAAGGTGGTCACCTCTGCCTACGCGCCAGAGTTTGGCCGCGCTTCCGGTGGTGCGGTGCTCATTGAGACCAAGTCCGGGTCTAACGCGATTCATGGAAGCGCGCTCTACTTCTACCGGCCCACGGCCACGGCGGCCAATCCGGCGCTGACGCCGGCCGGCACGCCGCCTGCGTTGGTCGAAAAAATCTACGGCGCAAGCATCGGCGGACCCATCAGGAAGGACAAAGCGTTCCTGTTCCTCAACTTTGAAGGCAATCGGATGAAGAACGTCTTTTCCTACGCCGGGATCACGCCGCCGGTGAACCAGGTCACGTTTGATGCAGCCGGCGACGCCGATTTTTCAGGGCTGCTCGATCCCTACGATGGCCTTCCCGGCGGGCCGCCGGCCGGAACGGTGGTTCCAATCTTCAACCCATTCTTCTTCGAGAACAACTACTATACCTACCAGTTTCCGGGAAACATCATTCCCGCAAACATGATCAGCCCGGCGGGCAAGCTGATCTTCCAGAATCTCTATCCCCAGCCGCAGAACAACAGCTTCTTCACCAACTTTGCCGTGAACCAGGCGTACACGGACAACAACAACGTGGGCAATCTTCGCACCGATTACACCTTCTCGCAGAAGGACCGCGTTTATCTGACCTACGATGCCGAGCAGGGCGACACGTCGACGGCCGATCCCTACGCCGGGGCCATTCCGATTGTGAACGGCGGAAGCGGCGACAGCGGCGACCTGACCAGCTTTGAGAACAATTCGATTGCGTTCAAGTACGATCATGTCTTCTCGCCGACGCTGCTCAACGAAGCGGGGGCCAGCTATTTTCTCTCGACCGTATCGCAGAACAGCCCGCTTGCCGGCTCTGACCTGGCGACCAAGTGGAATATCCAGAATGTTGTCGTGCCGGGCTTCCCTGCGACCAACAACCTTCCGCAGATCGCGTTTGAAAGCGGAGCAACGGTGGGCGGCTCGACCTACAAGCCGCTTACCTTCCGCGACCAGAACCTGACCATTGTGGACGCACTGACCTGGACCCACTCGCGGCACAATGCAAAGTTAGGATACGAGTACCGGCATCTGAACTCCCATCCGAACTTCCCGCTGTTTCCCACGCCGTATGAGTACTTCGGTGGCGCGTACTCGGCGCTCACCAGCGACTCGACTTACTGCTACTACACCTACACGCCGTGCGACAACGCCTACGGGTACTACAATCCCCAGGCTTACTACGGCACCGGCGGCAGCGAGATGGCCGACCTGCTGCTGGGGTTGCCCTACGTGGTTGACCAGGGGCTGCAGCTGGTCTACCCGAGCACGACGGCGAATGAGCACACCTTCTACCTGCAGGACTACTGGCAAATTACGCCGAAGATTAATTTGACCTATGGCCTGCGCTACGAGTATCAGCAGCCCTATGTGGAGGCGGCTAACAACGAGGCCAACTTCAGCACCACCACGCTGCTGCTCAGCCTGGCGGGGCGCGGCGGCAACTCGCGCTCGCTGGTCAACTCCAACACGACCGACCTCATGCCGCGCGTGGGTATCAGCTATCAGCTGGCGCCCACGTGGGTCATTCGCGGCGGCTTCGGCATTTTTTATTCGCCGGAGAACGATGCGCGCGAAGATATTCTGACCAAGAACTATCCCTTCTTTCCGCAGCAGCAGTACATCAACACTCCGTACTACCTGGGGTACGTGCTCGACACTGGCGCGCCGCGGCCGACGTCGATACCCATTCCCAGCGGCGCATCCACGATCGATCTGACCACGATCTCCGGCGGCAATGTGCAGACGGTGCACTCCGAGCCGGATAACTTTCCCACCGCGCACTCGACCAACTACAACGTGACGCTGGAGAAGCAACTGGGCCGCGCAACTTCTGCCGAGGTGGGCTACGTGGGAGCCAATACACGCAATCTCTCCTACGCGGTGGGCAACTACAACGTCAACGGGCACCTTTCTACGCAGCTGGGGCAGGTGAACGCGCTGCTGCCGAGCGGGTTGAGCAACTATGACTCGCTGCAGGCCAAGATCAACCGCAGCTTCAACTCGGGCTATAGCGTTCTGGGCTCCTATACCTATGCTCATGGACGCGACAACGGGCCGGCGCCGTTCGACCTGGGGAAGAACAACAGCTACCCGCAGAGCCCGTTCAATCTGGGCGCTGAGTACGCCAACTCGGATACGGACCTGCGCCATCACTTCTCCGCGAGCCAGATCATTGAGCTGCCGGTCGGGCATGGCAAGCGCTTCCTGAGTCACGCCGACGGCGTTGCGCAGCAGATTCTGGGCGGATGGCAGCTGAACAGCATTACGACCCTGCAGACCGGCAAGCCGTTCAACGTGGTGAGCAACGGCAGCAACCAGGAGTATCCGGGATTGCGGCCGAATATCACCGGCAATGCCAAGCTGTCGCATCCGTCCATCGCCGAATGGTTCAGCACCAAAGCGTTTACGATTCCCGCCGGGCAGTCTCAATCCACGGCTGCGGGAAAGACGCTGATCCCCGGCAACTCGCCGCGCAATCCGCTGTACGGGCCGGGTTATACCAACGAGGATATGTCGCTGTTCAAGGTGCTCACACTGCCGAAGGAGATGAAGTTCCAGATCCGCATTGAGGCCTTTAACCTGCTCAACACGGCGCACTACGATAACCCCGTCGCAGATATGTCGGCAGGAAACAAATTCGGCACCATCCAGGGCGGATACTATCCGCGCGTGATGCAGTTTGCCGGACGCCTGGTCTTCTAAAGCGAGCGCAGGCGAGAAGAGCGGGCCGGTTGTGTCAGGGGCCCAGTATTGCAGCTGGCGCGCAGCGATGGGCGTCGGCTGCAATACTGGGACTTGGCTGACATGCCGGAATCGTGCCTGGATGACGGCGCCGACCGGCTGCGCAACCTGGCCCCGAAGGAGATGCCTGCGTGAGGGTGCGCTTTTCTCTGTTTGCGCTGTTCTGGGTGGCGACGGCGAGCGGTGCGTTCGGACTCTCCCATCATTATGTAGATTGCAGCGCCGCGGCCGGCGACGGCTCGCTTGCGCATCCCTGGAACTCGCTTGCTCTAGTTTCGGCGCAGGTGTTTGAGCCGGGCGAAGTGGTGGCGCTCAAGCGCGGCACGCAGTGCGGCGGATCGTTGCAGCTGCATGGCTCGGGGAGCGCGGCGGGCGTGGTCCGGCTGACGGCGTATGGCGAAGGACCGCGGCCCAGAATTGTGGCCTCAAACAGGGACCCCCAGGCCGTGCTGCTCGGGAACGCCGAGTACTGGCAGATCGATTCACTCGACATCTCCGGCGGCAACACGTACGGGCTGCTGGTGACCGGCGATCAGGACAAGGTGCAGAGCCACATCACGCTGCGCAACCTGGTGGTGCACGATGTCGAGGGCGGCGAGTTGAAGAGCAAGGACAGCGGGCTGGTGGTGTTTCTGCGCGGATCGAAGGGGCAGCGGTTCGACCACGTGCTGATTGAGAACGTGGTGGCCGCACACACCAACCAATGGGCCGGCATCATGATGGGCGCGGGCAAGTCTTCCTCCGGTGCAGACAGCTACAATCGCGACGTCCAGATCCGCAACAGCGTGGTGCACAATGTGTTTGGGGACGGCATCATTCTGTTCAGCGTGCGCGATGGGCTGATTGATGCGAGCGCTGCGTGGCTCACCGGACAGCAGCCCTCAGAGAGCGTGGGCACGCCCAACGGCATCTGGACCTGGAGTTGCACAGACTGCACGGTGCGCAACAACGAAGCCTTTCTGACCGAGAGCCCCGGCGTGGACGGCGGCGCGTATGACATTGACTGGGCCACGACGCGCAACACTGTCGAAGACAATTATGCGCACGATACGCAGGGCTATTGCGTGGCGGTCTTTGGCGCCGGCTCCGTGACGCACGACGCGGTGGTGCGCCGCAACCTGTGCGTGAATAACGGCCTGAGCCCGCGCATGGCCGCGCTGCAGGGCGCGATTTACATTCGCACCTGGAACGGCGGAGCGATCGACGGACTCACGATCGAGAAGAATACGATTGTGTGGAATCCGCCGGGGCCGGCTCCGTTGCTGGTGAACGAGCGCGACACGCAACTGGCGGGAAGCCCGCTGGTCTTCCGCGACAATGTGATTCGCACCAGCAGCCCCGCCCTGATGCAGAGCTTCGGCGACAAGCTCAAGCTGGAACGCAACCGCTATGAGTACCACGGCGCGCCGAGTCCGCATTGGGAGTGGGATGGAACTGTGTGGCACTCGCTCAGCGATCTGCAACAGGCCGGAGCGGAGCAGGGAAGCGAACTAAGCATGCAGGATTCTCCGCTTGCGGAGAGCTTTGGCGATCCAGGCGCACGACCGCAGTTCTCCATTTCATCTCTCACTGCACTGCCGGGGCTCGACGGCAAGCGATTGCCCGTTGTGCAAAGCTCCCAGGCAACGCTGATCGTCGCAATGGATCTCAAGCTCGATGCCGATGGCTTGCTTGCTGCTGAAACGATGACGCAGCTCAGCGTCTTGCGGACGCTTGCCCGCGAGTATGCTCCGCGCCAATTACAGATTGTTGTCGCCGCGCAAGATTTTCATGTTGACGAAGCCTCGCGCAATGCGCTGCTCGATCTTGATGTGCCGAGCGTTCGCTTTGTACGCGCGCCGGCGGACATGCGGACGACTACGCTTGTCGACAGCAGTCAGAAAGTCGTCGCCCAATGGGAACCAGGTGCGGCCTCGCACAACGCGGCGGCTATCGGCTATGCTGTGCGCCGCGAACTGGGCGCGCCTGTCTATGCGCAGATGGACAAAAGGCCCTGAGCGGGCCGGTGCGCGCCAGATCGCCGCATTCTTTTCATCGCCTGTGTTTGCACAGGACTACTGCCTGCGCAACTGGAATTTGTGCGGCTTGGGATCGTGGTCCTTGCGCGCCGCCGTCTCTTTCTCATCCTCGCCCTCGACCAGCTTGTCCTCGGCGACGGACGAGGTGGGGCTCTGCTTCACTTCGGCCAGCACGATGAAGCGCGCCAGGTCAAGCGAAGACCTCCGCTCTTCATCCCAGTCGATGCCGCGCGCCTGGTCGACCATGGGCGTCTTGTAGAGAGCGAGATTGACGCCGTGTTCAAGCTCTTCGCCGGAGAATGTAGCAACCGCTTTGCCGTCGATGGTGAGCTCGAACCGGGCCGGCCCGAGCGACTCGACGCGCAGAATCTCCTGATCGAGCTGAGCGATGTCAGAGACCTTGACCAGCACCGGCGTCATGGCGTTGTTGAAGTCCAGCGGCAGCGGCAGGGCTTCATCGAGTTGGGTCCAGCTCAGCCCATCGGCCGATTTTGCAACGCTGGTCACTGTGGTCCGGTCCTTATCGATCACTGCGCCGGTAGAACCGTTGAGCACCACGCGGCTCACCACCGGATTCACATGCCAGGCGGCCATCAGCGCCGCGGCCATGATCCAGTGGCCGCTTTCGCCGGGATGAATGCGATCCGGAATCAGGAGCGGCGCAAGCTGGGGGAACTCGGTCCTGGCCTGCTCCAGGGCCTCGGTCACAGGCCGATGAAAATCCGCAATCAGCACGTCCTTCCCTCCCTGCGACTGCAGGGCCGCGCCCATCGCGGGCACATCGTCGGCCAGTTTGTCGATGATGTGCGCGTAGCCGGGAAAGTCGGTTCCGTGCGTGATCTCGTCATAGGGAGTGGGCGTGATGAGGGTGAATGCGGCATTCGGCGCGGCTTTGTGCAAGGCATCGAGCAACGCGCCATAACCGTTCTTGAAGTTTGGTTCAATTTCTGCGCCGCCGAATCCATATCCGCCGTCGTTCATGCCCAGCATCACGGTAATCATGGCCGGGTGAAAAGGCGCAACATCGCGCTGCACGCGCTCGGCCATAGCTCCCGCATAGCCGCCAGTGACGCTGTCGCCGGGAACGCCGGCATTCACAAAATGGATGTGCAGCGCGGGATAACGGGTGAGCACAAACTCCTCCACATCCCGCGTGTAGAGCCGCTGTGCCGTGATGCTGTCGCCGTAGAAGACGACCGTGTCTCCGTCCTTGAGGGCAAATTGCTGGCTGTGTGCCGCCGCTGCCCATGCGCCGAGGGTCACCGCGCCCCACGCTGCCCATTTCATGCATTCCATGTGCGCTACTCCTCTGCATATCCTAATTCGAATGCAGAGATTGACTGAAGCTCAATCGGCATGGCACCTAAAACTTCTACTCCCGTGGCAGGCGTTGCGGCGCGCAGGTGAATCGCGGATCGAACGCTTGAACGGCATTGGCCACAGCAAGCCTGATTGAGGCACGATCAGGAAGGCGCGTTGCGGCGCAGTGGACAACAGCGGGGGAAGAAGCTGCACAACCCAATCCGGTTCTGCGTGGCGACTGGCCGACGGGTGGGCGTCGGAGCCCACCGGGAATCATCACGCAGGCGCACTACTCCTCCATCGTGGGCGCAGTGCCGGCTACCACCTACAATCCAACGCACCTGGATGTGCGGCAGTGGATTCAGGTGGCGCATGAACTTGGTGCGAAATACGCTGTGCTCACTGCGAAGTACATGTCCGGATTCTGTCTTTGGGATTCGAAAGGGTACGACTACGACGTATCTGCCAGCGGTAACAAGACCGATGTGGTGGAGGCTTTTGTGGCTGCCTGCAAGGAGTTCGGGTTGCGTGCCGGCTTCTACTACTGCATCCTCGATCCACATAACGAAGGGAAGTTCGACGGGAATTCCATGATTCCGGACAGGTACATTCGAACTCATCAAGCATCACGTTGCGGAGTCACACACGCGTTAACCGGAGCCGTGCCAGGACCGGTGGGTCGCAGTGCCAGCGGCCTTTGCTTGAAACGATTCAGAGATGCAGGTTACAGCAACTGCACAGCGTCCTGCAATCTCGATATGGCCGCCGCAGTCATTGACAGTTTCGGCGCGGGGCGGTAATGTTTCTCCTTGAATTGAAACCATTCAATCATGAGGAACGCGGGGCCCGTCGCATCGGAACATCGACCCCACTCGCGCCCATTTTGAAGAACCGCCCCTCGGGGCGAGCACACGAGGGAAGGAAATGAAAGTATGCTGAAGAACTTGAGTATTCTGCACACGTCGGAGCTATTGTATGTTCTGGCTTCCATGGGCCATGGCGATGAGATCGCGCTCGTGGATGCAAATTTTCCCGCACAATCGATCGCGCAGCGACTGGTTCGCCTGGACGGGGCAGACCTGCCTTCCGCACTGGAGGCCTGCATGCAGCTTATCCCGCTCGACACGTTTGTGGCGGAGCCTGCATTCCGCATGATACAAGTGCACGCGCCAGACGAGATTCCCGAAGTCCAGAAGGAATGTCAGGTGATCATCGACAAGGCCGAAGGGAAGCATGTCGAGCTTGCCGGGATTTCGCGCGAAGCCTTCTACGAGCGCGCGCGCAAGGCTTTCGCCGTCGTGTATACGACCGAGCGGCGCGCCTATGGCTGTCTTCTTCTTAAGAAAGGTGTGATCTTTTCCTGAGAGAGAATATCTCCTTGTGTGACTGCCGGGGTGCGCTTTGCGGCACCGGCCATCGGTCCGTACACGAGGTCATCCTGCTTTCGGTGTACAGCAATTGGAGAACAGCTGTAGACGTTTCGCGCTCACTGCTTGCGATAGGTGCAACGACAGGGAGATTATGCTCTTCGCTCATCGACATCGTCAGCGGATATTGTTATAACCGACGGCAAGAGCGGTCAAATGAAAATCGTATAGTATTTTGAAATTTTCAAAGCAAGCTATAATCTGGCTGGATACCGAGATGGCCGGTCTTAAGACCGCTTTGCTTTCATACCCCAGGAGAGCCTGCGATGGCCAACATGAACGACATTGCGAAGATGGCAGGCGTTTCTCTGGGGACGGTTTCCAACGTCCTCAACAACTCCGCCATCGTTCGAGAGGCCTTGCAAAAGCGGGTACACGACGCGGTTCAAGCCACCGGCTATCAGCCCAGTCAACTCGCGCGGGGCCTGCGGCGCGTCAAGACCAATGTCATTGGGATGATCATCCCGGACATCATGAACCCGTTTTTTCCGGCCGTGGTCCGCGGCGCTGAAGATGTGGCGTTCTCCAACGGTCACCGGCTGATCCTGTGCAATACGGATAACGACCATTCCAAGGAACTGGTACACCTGAATGAGCTGCGCACTTACCTGCCTGCTGGACTGATTGTCATTCCATCCAACTTCAGCGACCTGACGGCTCAGGCTGAGTCGTACAGGCAGGCCGGAACCGGGGTCGTCTGCATCGATCGGCTTCCAAAGAACTGGAGCGGAGACACAGTTACCGCCGACAATGAAGCAGGAGCCTACAACGCAACCCGCTATCTACTCCACATGAGGCACACGCGGCTTTACGCGGCTCACGAATGGCTTCTCAAAGAAACTGGAGAACCACGAGCACATGCTGGCGATCTACTTCCTCTACTACAACTTCTGCCGCGTGCATCAGACGCTAAGAGTCGCACCCGCGATGGAAGCTGGAATTGCCGGCCATGTTTGGACGATTGAGGAAATGGTGAAGATGCTGGAGGGACGATCAATTCTAGTGGGAATGTTTCAAGCGGCCTGATCTAAGCATAGAATATAAGCAATTTAGCTCGCCATCGATTGCAGTCGAAGGCTACCCGGTTTGCGACCCACTCAAATCATATGGGGAGTCGTGTCCAAATGCAAATCGGGATAGAAAGAAAGGCATTGCGGATATGGATGCGTCCCCACCATCCTCAGAACCCAAGAAAGGGCGTAGTCTGCTGGCCCAAACATGGGTCCGTTTTGCCTACGGGATTCTTTCAGCCGGAGCCTTACTTCTCGCCATCTGGGTTTTCCGCCATAGAGACGACCCATATTTCATCAATTATTGCACCTCGGCGATTCCCGTTTTGCTTACCATCGTTATCGCATTTGTCCCAGACCTCCGGAGGGCGCATATGGGCTGGAGAATAGCGATTGTCGGTGTCGGGTTTCTTTGGAGTGTGCTGCTCTGGAGGCAACTAGACATTGCCGAAAAGCAGTCTGCTACAGATCAGAAGAAACTGCTTGATGAATCGGTTAACAAAGCGAATCAACATTCGGACGATAAATTCGCTGGCGTAAAAGAGGATGTGGGACATTTGGGAGATAAAGTCGAGACAGTCAACAAGCAGCAGATTGAATTAGCTCAGGCTTTTGCGAAAGCTACAGGCGACATAACAACGAATCTCGGGAAAGTTGGTAAATCCGATCCACCTGAACTGGCTAAGCTTCGTGTCAGTCTTTGGAAAGAGGGTCAATCCCAGACAGAGGAACCTGTAGAATCAGAAACCATCCAGCAGAACGCAGATGGTAGTGTCACGGCACAATTCTTAATCAGAAATATATCGAGCACGGAAGCAGACGATCCGGATATTTGGGTTGTGATATGTAGTGTGTGTACCTACGTTAAAGAGCCCGAAGGATTTGAGAAGGCTCAGGGAACTGCTGAACAAGAACGGCACCTCCATATCGGCGGGACGCTAAGGAACCTCTGCTTAGGTCTCTGATCCACAGCCTGCTTGAGTAAAATCGAAGCATGAAGCGGAAGGCTCATTTTCAGGCGACGTTGGCGGCGCAGAC
>Ga0182030_10002427_pt1 | contig 39503 bp, 29 predicted proteins | sample 812S3MmetaG_FD_121299 | JGI IMG/M metagenome (GOLD analysis project Ga0182030, IMG submission 121299) | Permafrost microbial communities from Stordalen Mire, Sweden - 812S3M metaG (Illumina Assembly) | ecosystem: Environmental > Terrestrial > Soil > Wetlands > Permafrost | place: Sweden...
CTACGCCTTCGGAAGGAAAATTACCTCCCTGGCCTCCCCGAGCATCAACACTAATCGAAGTAACACCAGCACCAACACTATAAGTTTGCACAGAGCCGGTATAATTGAAAGTGGTACTTTGCGCAAATAACTGCTGAGCTACTCCGCATATTAAGACCACTAATAAAATAGTAAAAAGTTTATTCATGTTTTTCATCCGGCAAATTTTAATTTACTACTTGTAAAAAATGGATGCCTTATTTCTTTTTGACCGACAAATGTATAAAATGTTTAATCAGGAACAATATTCGCTTCTGAAAAAAACCAAATTAAGTAGTTGTTTTTCTTTCTTTGGGAAAATGGGGTAAAGAGTATTTATTCCGGGGTAGAAAATGCAGCAATATGGCATTTTTTTATCGATTCGTTTGCTAAAACAAAAAGCCACCAAAAATGGCGGCTTTTCAGTCAGCTGATTTTTCATCATTCCTTTATTAATTTCTGAGTAGTCAATTTCCTACCACTGTCATCAAACAAACTGATGAAGTACATGGCATCGCTTAAATGACTGATATCAATTTCTTTTGCATTTTCCATTTCCAACTCGGTTTTCCCGTCCATACCGGTTATCACCGCGCGAACATTCACCTGGGATTCTATGTATAAACTACCGGCTGCAGGATTCGGATAAATCTTAATGTTGCTATTATTTATTGTGCTCCCAGCCCCGAGCTCAACCACATTGTAATGATACAATGCAGATGCGCCTTTACAGCCGTTAGTATCGGTAACCACTACAAAATAATACTCTGTGTAAAGAGCCGCAAGGCTCGGAGAAGTAGCCCCAACTATCTTACCCTGCAGGCTGTCGTACCATTGGTAGCTAAGGTAGTCTGAAATTGTGTCGACATAAAAGGTTCCGCTCAACCAATTATAATTTATGACAGGCACAGGCAGCGGATCAATAAATATGGTTTTAGTTCTGAAGCAACCCGTTGGTAACGTATACTTAATAACAGCCGAGCCCTGAGCAATTGACGTCACTACCCCACTTGTATCAATTACCGTAGCAAGTGAAAGAGTACCGGAGGACCACAGGCCACCAAGTGAGAGATCATTCAAGCTGTCAGTTGTCTGAGGACAAATTCTGTTAGCGCCTGTAATAAGCGCAGGTAGCGGGTTAACGGTAACCTGCATATTTACCACGCAACCTGGAAGAATTGAATAATTTATGCTTACCGTATCTGCATATATCCCGGTTACTACGCCGGATGCGGGTGCTACCGTGGCAACGCCATTATTTTGACTACTCCACACGCCACCCGCTGTAACATCAGATAGCGACGTAGTGGTACCGGGGCACATGGTGCCATTTCCGGTGATGGCATTCGGGAACGTTATTACGCTAACATTGGCCGAGCTACGGCATCCTGTAGGAAGTAAATAGGTTATTATCACAGTTCCCGGCGCCCTGCCACTCACCTTACCTGAGTCTAAAGTGACTGAAGCTACTAAAGGTGCACTGCTGCTCCAGGTGCCTCCGCCCACGATATTTGTCAAAAAAGTATTCATACCAAGACACACGCTATCAGTTCCCAACACCGGTGCTAAAGGATTTACAGTCATAGTATGAACAAGGTAGCAACTTACCCCTGCAGTGTAGGTAATGGACACAGGACCAAAAGATATACCTGAAACAATACCCGTAGCACCAACAGTTGCGAGGCTGAGGTCACTACTGCTCCAGACACCGCCTGTAACAGTTTCTGCTAACGACGTAGTCTGTCCCGTACATACGCTATTTGCACCTGTAATTGGCGCAGGAGGCGTATTAACTGTAACAGTTAATGTAACACTACATGTCGTTGGCAAGGTATAAGTAATAACTGACGTACCAACAGATGTACCAGTCACAACTCCTGAAGCAGAGCCTACAGTTGCTCCGCCGGCAGGTGCAGCACTCCATGTTCCAAACATGGAGGAGTCGCTTAATGTAGTAGTGGATCCCAGGCATATTGCGGTCAATCCGTTTATAGGCCTTGGCAGCGTACTAACAATAAGCGTAGCAGTTGCCGCCGGACCGCAACCGTTTGAATAAGTTACTATTGTAGACCCCGGCACGATGCCTGTCACGACACCCGTTGCCGAGTTAATAGTTGCCACTGATACCACGCTACTGGACCAAACACCACCGCCTGCCGCATCGGCTAAGGTTGTCGTGGAACCAGGGCATGCAATTGCGGTTCCGGTAATAGGCAGCGGTGCAGGATTAATGGACACCGGCCAGGTTGAAGAGCAACCTCCATAAGTAAAACTTATTGTGGGTGTTCCGCCTGAAAGACCTGTAACAATACCTGATCCGGCCCCAACGACAGCCTGGATCGTATTACTACTGCTCCACACCCCCGGACTCGGGTCAGTGAATGACGCTGATGACCCAACGCATAAATTGGTTACACCAGCTATTGCCGGAGGCAGCGCATTTACAGTGACAATTGTGTTGGTATTACAGCCTGCAGGCGTTATGTACGTAACCGTGGCAGTTCCCGGAATCACACCAGTTACGACACCACTGGTAGAACCAACTGTAGCAATGGTTCCCGAAACAGCGCTCCATGTTCCGCCGGTGGTTCCATCGGATAACGCAGCAGTACCGCCTGAGGCGCATAATGTTGTGGTACCTGTAATAGCGGGAACAGCGGCGCTGATAGTCACCGGCGCAGTTGTAGCGTTAGTACCACAGCCCCCTGCATTATAAGCTGTAAGTGTATAAATGCCCACAGAAGTTGGGCTTGCAGTCAGCGAGGTACTGACCGTCGAGGCACTGAATGAAGACGGCCCTGACCATACATAACTGGTTGTACCAGTGCCAGCCCCGGTAAGTGTTAGCGTGGAACCATTGCATACCGGATTAGGGGTGGCGGTGGCCGAAACTCCCGAAACTCCTGTACAATTATATGTTATCTGCAACTGTGGCTGTGTCAATGTAGTACCCCCTTCGCCAGTAATCGTATATACATTTGCACCAGCAGTAGTAGCAAAACAAATAGACACTAGCATTCCAGCATTCGTTTGGATAAACGTATTTCCGGTGGGATTAAATGGCAATAAGTCCTGAGTACCTGTAGTAGATGCGCCCCAATTGGTCGTATTAAATGCTGTGCCTGAAAAGCAATCCGCAAATAGTGTTGCAGTCGTACTAACAGTCGAAAGATCCCCTGCAAATCCGCGGATGCCGCAGGCAACACCTAAGCCCAGGGTTGTAGTGGTAAAGTTGAATCGAATAGACACTGCAGTAACAGTGGCACCTGTTGGCACTACACCGGCCAGGTTAAAGACAGCGTACCCGCGTTTTATTGTACCAGCAGCATCAATAACCATGTCGCCGTCGGTTCTTCCAGTTGAAGCCTGAGTGTACCCTGTTTTATAAGAACCTGTGGCTCCCGTGACATTCACGGTAACAGTAATTGCAAACGATGCAAAATTTGTTAAACAGAAAATGAACAGAAAATAGAGCTTTTTCATATAGTAAGATATTTAGAAAAGGGTTAAAGTGTTTTTGTTTTTTAAGTAATATATATTATTATGGTATCGCTCAAAAATAATGCTTTTCAGCCGTTATTCTTATAAATCCAAAAAAAAAACGTATTCCTTATATATGTTATAAGGAATACGTTATATTGAATGACGCTAAAAGACTCGAAATTATTCTTTTATTAATTTTTCCAGCATCAACTGATTTCCATTTTCACCGTAGATAACAATAAGATACAGCCCATCAGCGAGACTATTAATATTCAGCTCTTTGGCATTGTCCTGATCCAATAATACCTTGCCCTCGACACTAGTTATTACTGCGCGGACACTAACGGGCGAAACTATGTGAACTATAGAAGTTGCAGGATTTGGATATATTTTTATATCCGCCGCTGTAACCTGTTTAACCCCTACGTTACCAATATTGAAGGCCGGAGAGTAGCCATCGCATCCGTTGGCGTCAACTACCAGCACACGGTAGCTGCCATCTGTCGTAGGCATATAAGAACTGGAAGTAGCACCAGGGATTCCTACTGTGTTCAGGAACCATTCATAGCTTGTGAAGATGGGGGTTGTAGAAAGGGAACTGCCATCATAACTGATAGTGGGCGTGGGTAACGGATTAACAGTGATCGTAACAGAATTACTAAATACACTGCAAAAACCGGATAATCCCGTAACAGTTAGCTGGACATTATAAACACCGGGAGCTGTAATGTCAAAGATATTAGTTGACGCTCCTGGTATTGCGGTGCCATTTTGCTCCCAAATGTATGTAAGAGCACCTACAGCGCCACCGTTGGTAGCAGTAATAGCCAGATTATTTCCAGCACATATAGAAATGGCACCTGTGTCGTTCAGCAAAGGAAATATTCCATTAGAAACTGTATCGGCTATAGAAGTCGAATCTGCACATGAAAATGAATTTGATACCACGACAGTGTATAAGCCCGACGTAACTGCGGTATAACTGCTCCCAATAGCTGTGGGAATAGCGGTACCATTATCATACCATTGGTAAACATATACGCCTGCAGTAGCAGGGGTAGCGTTAAGCGTCACGCTTCCCCCGGTACAGAATGCCAATGGCCCTCCTGCTGTTATTGTAATAACGGGAGTAGGCTGAGTAGTTATTGCAAAACCGGTACTACAGCCGCTAGGGAAAGTATACAGGATGTTTGCCGCACCTGCCGCAACACCTGTTACTACTCCCGTGGCGGAACCCACAGTTGCAATAGTCACATCACTGGTTGACCACTCGCCTCCAGTATCACCTTCCGTCAAAGTGATGGTTGTACCAGAGCAGACGGTTACGGGGCCGGAAATTGCAGCTGGCAGTGGATTCACAGTGACCGGGGTAGTTGCTGAACACCCAGTAGCAGTTAAGATATAGCTAATATTGGAAACACCCGCAGACATACCGTTAACAACTCCAAGGCTGGGAACCACTGAGGCAGCTGTGGAACTGCTGCTCCATGTTCCACCTGGAGTTATGTCGGTCAATGTTATTGCAGAGCCTGCACATACAGAGGACAGCCCAAAGATTACAGCAGGCAGCGGATTCACATACACCGTTGTGGAAGTATTACATCCGGTTGGTAAGGAAAATACGATGCTGGTTGTGCCCACAGAAACGCCGGAAATAACGCCCGTCCCCAAGCCAGCTGTAGCTACTGAAGTGTTGCTGCTGCTCCATGAGCCGGGACCGCCCGGTGAAGTGTTGACCAAAGTAATCGTCGCATCTACACAGACCATTGTGGGGCCCGTGGATGCCAGAGGTAATGGATTAACCGTTACCGGAGCCTGCCAAAGGCAACCAGTAGGTAAGGTATAAATAATGCTGGAAGTACCTGCGGCAACACCACTAATAAGCCCAGCTCCGGTACCTACAGTAGCAACTGTAGTAGTGCTGCTGCTCCACACCCCCCCAGTAGTAAGCTCACTAAAAGTAATAACAGAGCCCTGGCATACAACTGCCACAGGGAAAGTAATGGGATCAGGTAATGGATTGACTGTAAATAACAGTGTTTGATAGCAGCCGGCCGGCAAAGTATAGCTTATGGTAGTGGTACCGGCAGCTACGCCTGAAACATTACCCAAAGTAGCGCTGACAGTAGCTACAGAGGTTAGGCTGCTGGTCCATATACCACCGCTTACTCCATCAGTGAGCAAGGTAGAAAGTGTTGCGCAGACCTGCGTTAACCCCCCAATAGAAGTAGGCATCGGGTTAACGGTGATCGTATAACTTGCTGGTGTACAGCCACCTATTGTGTAGTTTATAGTAACTACTCCTGCATCCTGACCAGTAACTTCGCCGGCTGAATCAACAAGTGCGACACCAGGGAAGCCACTGCCCCAGAACCCGCCCGGAGTCGCGTCAGTTAAAAGAATGCTGTCACCGACACATACGCTGGTAGGACCAGTAATGGGTGTAGGTGTCGGATTGACGGTGATTGCAAAGCTGGCGGCAGGGCACGCCTGAACTGTATAAAATATTGAGTCAACACCAGGTTCACTGCCAAAAATGTCGCCTGTTAGCGCATTAGCGGTCGCAATGAGCGGGAACTCACTGCTCCAGATACCCCCTTCGGCTACTGCATCGGTAAAGGTAACAGTGGCCCCAACGCAAAGGGGCGTGGTACCAACAATAGGGGTTGGCGGATCATTATCAATCATGGAAGCCGTAACAAAACAACCTGTTGCTGTAATCGTAAAAGAAATAGTAGCAGTGCCTGACGCCATGCCATAAACTGTGCCAGTCACAGCGTCAACAGAAGCAATACCAGCCGCTGAAGTGCTCCATGTACCTGCGGTAGTTCCATCAGTTAATGCAGTTGTACCTGCTGTACACACCGCGGAAGACCCGCTAATTGCATCCGGTATCGGATTAACAGTGACAGGAGATGTTACAAAACACCCGGTTGCAGTTAATATGTAAGAAATAGTAGTAGCACCAAAGTTAACACCTGTAACATCTCCGCTGCCATCTACGGTTGCAATTCCAGCATTAGCGCTTACCCAGGTTCCACCGCCGGTACCATCGGACAAATTAATAATTGCCAATTGGCACACTACGGTTGGGCCAAAAATGGCAACAGGCGGATCAGTATCGGTCATTGACGACGTAACAAAACAGCCAGTAGCTATGAGCACATAAGAAATTGTTGCAGTACCTACACCTTCGCCGGTAACAGTGCCACTCGTGGCGTCGATAGAAGCAATAGCATTAGAAGTACTGCTCCATGTGCCAAGTGCACCGCTTCCATCTGTCAATACAGTCGTGCTTCCGGTACATATGGACGTAGCACCTACAATCGCAAAAGGGAGGGGATTAACCACAATAGGCAGTGTATTATAACAGCCGGTTGGCATTATATAAGATATAGTAGGGTCACCTGCTGTAACACCGGTGACATTTCCCAAACCGTCAACAGTTGCCAAACTATTATTGGAACTACTCCAGGCACCTCCGGTAGTTGTTTCTGTTAAAGTTATTGTACTTCCCACACATACCACCGTAAGTCCACCGATGGCTACCGGAGGATCATTGTCTGTCATTGTGGTTGTACTTGAGCAGCCCGTAGCTGTCAATATATAAGATATAGTCGTTGTGCCGGCACCTTCCCCGGTAACTATGCCGCTTGCCGGATCAATCGAAGCTATAGTATTGTCTAAACTGCTCCACGTGCCCCCGGTGGTGCCATCAGTTAATATGGTAGTAGTGCCGGTACATACAGAAACCGCCCCGGAAATGGCCGCAGGCGCAGGATTTACGGTTATCGGTAATGTTACAAAACAACCTGTTGGCATAACATAAGAAATAGTTGCAACGCCGCCGCCGACTCCATAAACGATTCCATTGACATCTACTGTCGCAACACCAGTATTGGAACTGCTCCACGCACCGCCCGTGGTTCCTTCCGTAAGCGTGGTGTTAGCTCCCTGGCATACTACAGACGAAATAGAGGAAAGAGCACCCGGAGGATCACTATCGGTTATTACCGAAGTAATAACGCAACCCGTTCCCAATGTATAAGTAATGGTAGTAGTACCTGCTAAAACGCCGAAAACCGTACCGCTGGCAGAGCCAACCGTTGCGACAGTTGTTGTAGAACTGCTCCAGGTACCGCCCGTTGAGGCGTCAGTTAAATTTAAGCTACTGCCGGTACATACATTGGTACCACCGGCAATCGCAGCAGGCAATGCATTAACAGAAATCGGTGTTCCTGCAAAACAACCACTGGCTAAAGTGTACAAAACAGTATCCGTACCGCCAGCTACCCCGCCTACATCGCCGACACCATCAACAGTTGAAACGCTTGTATTAGAGGTGCTCCACGTGCCGCCTGTTGTAGTTTCAGTTAATGTTACAGAAAGACCGGCGCATATTGCCACCGCACCGCCTGTTATTGCAGCAGGGGGATCGCTGTCTGTAACTGCCAGGGTAATAATACATCCTGTTCCCAAAGTATAGGTAACCGTTGCGGTACCTGCGAGAACCCCGGTGATAGCACCTGTAGTTGAATTAATAGTTGCGATGCCGGTTGCAGAGCTGCTCCAGGTACCACCAGTGGTTGCGTCTGTCAATGTAGAGGTGACACCTGTACATACTGACGCGTTACCACCTATAGCTGCAGGTAAAGGATTTACAGAAACAGGGGTTTCAGCAGAACACCCACTGACTAAAGTATACAGAACAGTATCTGTACCTGCGGCAGCCCCTGTAACAACTCCCCCTGCGGTAACGTTTGCAATGGTCGTATTTGAAACGCTCCAGGTACCACCGGTACTGGTTTCTACTAATGTAACTGTGTTCCCCACACATATACCTACTGCACCGCCTGTAATAGCGGCAGGAGGATCGGCATCATTCATCACCGCAACAGCAGTACAACCAGTGGTTGCCGTAAAAGTAACCTCTGTAGCGCCTGCGGCAACTCCTGTTACTATCCCGGTTGTAAGCCCAACGGTTGCAAATGTTGTAGTAGAAGTACTCCAGGTACCGCCTCCTGTTGTAGCATCCGTCAGGAGCGTAGTGCTGCCGGTACATACTACTGCCGAGCCAACAATCGCAGTCGGCAATGCATTTATTGTAACAATTGCGGTAACCGGGCAACCAGGAGGGACAATATATGAGATGATAGCAGTGCCCAAAGCAGCGCCGGTAACCACTCCCAAAGCCGGATCAATCGATGCCACTGCAGTGTTAGAACTGCTCCAGGCACCCCCTGTGGTGGCATCGGTCAGTGTTGAAGTTGTCCCCACACACTGCGAAAGCGCGCCACCAATGGCCGCCGGTGTTGCTACAACGGTCATAGAATACGTAGCAAAACAATCTGTAGACGCAGAGGTAAAGGTTATGGTAGCGGTACCTGCGGAGATCCCATAAACAACCCCTGTTGGGTACACCAGGGCGGTTCCGGAATTTGAACTGCTCCAGTTTCCGCCTCCTGACGGATCAACTAATCTCGTATTACTTCCCACGCACTCCGAATTGAGCCCAGTTATAGGGTCTGGTACAGTTGCAGGGTTGACAATTAAACTAGCACTGGAAAAACATCCGCTGGGCAGTGTATAAAAAATAGTTGCTGACCCGCCGGAGGAGGCCGTTACCAAACCTGTCGCAGATACTGTTGCAACAGGTGTTGACGAGCTGCTCCATACGCCCCCTGTTGTGCCGTCGTTCAATGACAGTGTGCTTCCAACACAGATGACTGAGGCACCCCCTGTAATATTAGCGGGAGGCGAAAAATCTGTTATTGTAAGGGTATCCAAACAGCCAGTACCCAACGAATAGGTAATTACCGTAGCTCCGGTACCGACACCGGACACTGTTCCGGATGAACCTATAGTAGCGACGCTTGTCGTTGAGCTACTCCAGGTCCCGCCAGTAGTAGCATCCGTTAAAGATGTTGTTTGTGATGTACACACATTGGGCCCACCGGCAATTGCAGCAGGGGCAAGGTTAACAGTAACTGCCGCAGTAGTAGCCGTGGCCGTGGCCGTTGTTGCTCCGCAGAGATTAGCGGCGGTAAGTGTGTAAACGCCAGAAGCTCCGGGGGTAGCTGTTAAGGTTGCATTCTGAGTTGCTGCCGTAAACCCGGGGCCAGCCCATGAATAGCTGGTGGCGCCGGTAGCCGCGCCCGTAAGGGTAATAGTGCCTCCAACGCAAAGAGATGTAGGTGCCGCTGTTGCAGTAACAGCAGTGGGAGGAGCACAATAAGTTATCGATAAATAAGGGGCATGGGCGCCAGTAGTAGCGGCAGTACCGGTTTCGCCGGTTATGGTATATGTTCTGCCTCCTCCACCTGTCCAGCAAATAGAAATGGTGTTGCCGATCTGTGCCTGAAGAAAGGTAGTGGTAGCAGCAGTTGACGCAAGTGTCTGGTTTCCTACTGCAGCTCCATAAGTTACATTAGTGAGCGGTGAGCCGGCGATCATATCTGGAAATAGAGCCGCAGCAGTAGTAACAGTGGATAGATTTCCTGCATAACCGTACGTCTCATATGTGGCACCTCCGCCTCCGCCTGCGAGGGCGGCTATATTGTACCCAATAGTACAACTGGTAATTATAGCCCCTGCCGGTATAGTACTCAGACTAAATACAGCATAACCTCTTCGTGTTGCTGCAGTAGTCACAATATTGCCATCTGCACGGGCAGCTGCTGTAGAGTTCCCGGTAATAAATGACCCGGTAGCTCCGGTGGCATAAATTGTTACTGTAGTTTGTGAGAGGGCAACAAAACTTACGCAACACAGTAAGAATAAAAAATAGACTTTTTTCATACGGTTTTTAAATAAATCAGGTGAACTATTCTTAAGCTAAACTAATAAACACGTTAACCATCGATTACCAAATACAACACGTTGCATTCAACAATGATAATATATATACGCTATATTTTGGGAAAAATAAGACGTTTCCGTTTATAAAACAAATCCATAACCGACTTTTTGATAAAACAAACTTTTTACAATGCGTAAAATGATTAATAAACGCCTAAATAATAGAACACATATATTACTACATATGCAAATACCCAATAAAGGTAATTGAATTTATGCCTTAGCTTAATTTCTTCTGTCAATGCCCCAATACAGCTTTTGCCTGATGGTTTTTAGAAAATTATGCTCATCTGGACGGACTAGTGATACTAAAAAATTCTCTTTTTTAACAGCCAGTTGCACATGGCTCCTGATTGTCTCAGTGCGTGCGTCCAGAGTACATAAAAATTGCTCGGTCCTTCCTTCTATTTCAAAAGATATAACGTTGTCGTCCGGCACTACTATAGGCCTCGTATTCAGGTTGTGCGGGGCCACTGGTGTTATCACAAAACTTGACGTTTGGGGAAACACTACCGGCCCGCCGCAACTAAGTGAATAGCCGGTAGATCCAGTAGGCGTTGCAACAATAAGCCCGTCAGCCCAATAGGTGTTGAGAAATTCACCATTAAGATAGGTATGAATCTTGATCATGGAGGAAGTATCCTGCCGGTGAATAGTAAATTCATTTAAGGCAAAAGGAGATCCATTGAATAATGGGACACTGGAATCGAGGTGCAGCAAAGTCCTCTTCTCCAAAGTATAAGAACCTTTAACAAGCGATAAAATTGCAGCCTCTACTTCATCACCCGGTATTGCAGCCAGAAAACCTAGCCGCCCCAGGTTCACGCCTATCAGGGGTATATTGCTGTTGCCAACAAAACATACTGCATCAAGCATAGTTCCGTCCCCGCCGAGACTGAATAGCATATCGGTATTGGTCGGAAGGTCCTTTTTGCCGGTAAATAATCGGGGTGTTTTTGCAAAAGGAACATGTGGCTCCAGCCTTTCATAAAATTCCTTATAAAAAACCATGGATAATTTATGGTGTTCAAGCAATTTTAATATCCGGATCAAAATAGGCACGTCCTGCTCATCAAATGTCCTGTTATATAATGCAACTAACATAAATCTCCTTACTCACTGTTGAAATGTAAATATAATCCATTTTGCCTCAAATGATTGCAGGCGTATTCGAAGCGAAATTTTATATCATAAAGGGTTACTATATCGAGACCAATACCCGCACTGTATAATAACCGGTTGCTCAAAAAACTGTTGCCAGGCGCAGGACTGTTTATATATCCTGCATCCAGAAATATTTTAGGGTAAATGCGTAATGGGATTGCCGTAAAATATTTTACCCTGAGGGCGTAAGTATTATCAAATATCTCCCGTTTGAGATCAAGACGTAAAAGACCGTAATCACTTCCGTCAATAACATAATATTCATAGCCTCTTAAGTAATCCGTTTGAGTGCCAAGCCCCCCCCTGAAATAATAAGGCTGGTCTTGGGGATACATCAGGCGGCCACGGAAAATAGAGGAAAAATACCACTTAGTGAAGACGCTACAAAAATAGCCAGCTTCCACATTGGCATAGCTTTGAAAATTAACCCCTTCGAAGCCTTTCCTGACCACCGCTGTGCCAACGATCTTGACCCCATTCAGGGAATAGTTCCAATTGTCAACACCATTGTATTCATAGCGATAATACAGCTCAAGAAATCGCGCCTGATCACTTTTATTGGCGAAGTAATCCGGATTTAGTTTTAAAATAGTATCGCCAACACTATAGTCTTTATAGTTGACCTGGAAGATATGGCGGGACGCATAAGCAGGCCTGTAAATATAGCTGATACCACCCTCGAACTGCCGGGAAATTATTGGGCCTGAGTAGGTGCCTGCGTAAACCAGTTTGTTAGAATCTGTGTTATAGTATGTTTGGCGACTTTGCGATGCGCTGATTGAAAATCCAATGCCATTTGTTTGCCCTTTGTTCACGTAGGGCCGCATATAGCTTAAACCAAGTTTCTGGGTGTACCCTTCCTGCACCGTCACTGCGAGAGTTTCAAGATTGCCGCGGAAATTTTTATCGGTTAATGTTAACCCCACCATGGCTCTTCGCAGGTCATGATTCTCTTGTACGAACCAGGTGTTGAAATTCCTGTCAGCATATTGGACAATAACAGATGGAATGATATACCACCGCTCCTTAACGGTAATATACCAGTCTAGCTCGCTGCCATTGTTTTCTATATGTTGGTCTACTTCATTGAAAAGCTGCAAATTGAACAAACGAAGTTTATTTTCATTTAATAATGCCGGAATTGAATCAGTGAGTATCATATCGCCTTCGCGAATGTTTATTTCCCGGAGCACAACAGATCGGCGGGTAACATTATTTCCCTCGATAATTATCTTGTGCAATGCAATCTTCTTCCCTGGACCTCTGCCTGACTGAATGTCGCCAGCTAACGGTCCAATTACCTGGCACTGAGAACCAGAAGCCTGAAATAGTAACGATACTAAGGAAAGCAAAAAATATTTCATCTTAAATATTGCGGAAAGGTAAAAAAGTTTAAAAGAAGGCTATAAGCATTGCAATATATTTGCATAATGCTACATTTATTACCTAACTTTAATTTTAAAACTCAAAAAAAATGCGGCGCTTCCTATTACTTGTAATCGTATCAGCCTTTTTGGCGGCATTTTGTGTAACGTCGTGTCGGCATAAATCTAATACGATCTTAACACCCGCTACAGACAGCAGCAATTTTCCTGATTCTATAGCCACTATCCTTAATAAATGTACTACGTCGGGCTGCCACAACCAGGCAAGTTATCAAAATGCTGCAAGCCTGGAACTGGATTCATGGGCTCACTTATTCAACGGCGCTATTAATGGCGCTATGGTTATCCCCTATAGCACCACATACAGTTTTCTGCTTGCAGAGGTCAACCCGGATTCTACTTTGGGACCCATTGTTACGGATGCTCCGCATAATTCATATCTCACTGCTGCCCAATATGAAACCTTATCCAACTGGATAAAAAATGGCGCTCCGGATAAAAATGGCAACATCCCGTTTGCCTCCAACGCAGATACACGGCAAAAAATATATCTTACTAACCAGGGCTGTAATCTCGTGGCCGTAATAGATGCGCAAAGCAGGCAGGTAATGAGATATATACCTGTAGGAGACGCCAATGATCAAACACCTCACGACATAAAGGTATCCAGCGATGGCGCTTATGCTTATGTATCGTTGTATAATGGTGATATGGTACAGAAAATAGATACCCGCACAGACGCGGTAGTAGGCACTTTAAATTTAACGAGCGCCACTTTAGGTGGTTCTATTGGGGGATGGAGTATTATTGATCTTTCCCCACAGGATACCGCATTTATGGTAAGCGGATATCTCTGTAATTATATGGTTACAGCAAATACTGCAACTATGCAGATAAACACCAAAAAATCGCTTGACGTGTTAAATTCCGGGATTAGCAGTGTATTCTCCAGTCCGCATGGCGTTGCAAGCAACCCCACATTTGACACTTTTTTCACAGCCTTGCAATACGGAAATGAGGTTATCAAGTTTACATTCAACCCGAGATTCACTCCCAAAACTATAAGCGTTAACGGGCAGCCACCCGTAACTACTACCTCTACGGATAGTACCAACCCTAACCCGCACTATATAATCATGTCGCCAGACTATTCACGCTACTTTGTCACTTGTCAGCAAACCGGAATGGTAAGTGTAATTGATGCCCACACTGACACCCTTATTTCACAAATACAGGTAGGCTTTTATCCCCAGGAAATGGCAATATGCACCTCGAAAAATTATCTTTTTGTAGTGTGCCTCGATGACCATAATAATCCAACACCAAATTCATATGGTTCCGTTTATGTCATAGATTACAACAACCTTAGCGTTGTAGCAAAATTATACGGCAACTTCAATGCGCCCCATGATATCGCTGTTGACAACCAGGACGGGCTTCTTTTTATTGCGAACCGTAATGTTGGTAGTGGTAGCATCCCGCCTCATCACTCTCTGTCGTGCGGCGGCACTGCGGGCTGGTATAGCGTTTATGACCTCAATACATTGCAGCCAGCCGATAATAAACAGTATGATGTGCAAAATGATGCATACGGTATTGCGCCCAGGTTTAAATAAATTACCCGCAAAAAAATATCGTTCTAATTAACCAATCAACCTATGCTCACAGTTTCCCTTCATGGTATAAAAATACATGCGCCTCATGGGTTATACCCGGAAGAACATGTTCTTGGCAACACTTTTGAAGCAGATGTGGATATATGGCTCCCCGATGTGCAGCCATGGCCATTTGCAGACTATACACTTATACAGAAAACGGTAGCATCCGCTTTTGAGCAACCGGCGCAATTGCTGGAAACCTTTGTGCTAAATATTTATACGGCCTTGAAAGAGATCATCCCGGTAGCAGAAAAAATAAGAGTAGCTATAAGAAAATTACATCCACCTATGCATGGAGCCGTTGCTTATGCACAGGTGTGTTATGAAACACCAAGCCCCTGAAGGGGCATCGCCATGACTTGTATCAGAAAGGGTCAGGGGTTTAACATTTTCTCAAGCGCTGTATCATAAGCGTCTTTCCAGTCACTAACAAAACCCCAGGCTTCATCATCAACGCAGATCTCTTTCTTTGCATTTACAAATCCTATTTTGGTAAAAGGAGTGCCTCTTAGCTCTGCCTCAAAAATCGCATGAAGGTCCGGATTGATGCTCACCACTACCCTACTTTGCGCTTCGCCGAAAAGCACAGCGTCCTTGCGAATGCCCTTAGGGGTCTGTATGGTAAAGCCATGCCCATTGGTCATCGCGCTTTCCAGCAGGCAGGCAAAAAGGCCACCTTCAGAAATATCGTGCGCAGACTTCACTAATTTTGCACTGATGAGCCGTTGTATGGTTTGCTGCAGTTGGAATTCCTCTTCCAAATCAAAATGGGGCGCCGGGCTGTGTGATACACCGCATATATGATGCAGGTATTCCGAGCAATTGATGTCCTTCCTGCTTTCTCCGATTAAGTATATGCTATCACCAGGATGCTTAAAATTCAGCGACATTTTCTGGTCCATTGAGTCCAGCACTCCCACCATGCCAATGGTAGGCGTAGGGTACACAGGGCCATCCTCGCTCTGGTTATAGAAGCTTACATTACCCCCTGTTACAGGGGTATCAAACTTGAGGCACGCCTCGCCCATTCCTTTTATAGCATGTACAAACTGGTAATACACTTCAGGATTATAAGGATTACCAAAGTTCAGGCAGTTGGTAATGGCTACTGGCAGACCGCCGCTACATACAATATTCCTCGCGGCTTCACTTACAGCAATCATTGCGCCTTTATACGGGTCCGCAAATACATAACGGCTGTTGCAGTCTGTTGTTACTGCCAAACCTTTTTGCGATCCATGCACACGCACTACCGGTGCGTCACTTGGCTCATTGGTATGGGTGTTGCCTGTCCCAACCATGCTGTCGTATTGCTCGTAGATCCAACGTTTGGAAGCAATGTTGGGTAGTTGTATCAGCTGGTAGGCTATTTCTTTCAGATCACCCGGCTGTTTTATATCATCAATGCTAAACTTGTTTATTTGTTCAAAATATGAGGGTGTTTTATACTCCCGCTCATATACAGGAGCTCCGCCGCCTAGTACCAGGCTTTCCGCAGGCACGTCAGCTACCAGCTCGCCAGTCATGTAATACTTGAGGTTGGTATCTTTCGTTACTACGCCGATCTGCACGCAATGAATATCCCATTTATCAAAAATCTTTTCCACTTCACTTTCCCGGCCCTTCTTTACTACTATCAGCATACGCTCCTGACTTTCGCTCAGCAGCATTTCCCAGGGCTTCATATTTGTTTGCCTGGTAGGCACTTTGTCTAAGTGTATGATCATACCGTGCTCCCCTTTTGCACTCATCTCACTGGTGCTGCAGGTGATGCCCGCCGCGCCCATATCCTGCATACCTATGAGCGCACCGGTAGGTATCATTTCCAGGCATGCTTCTAACAATTTTTTCTCTTCAAAAGGATCCCCAACCTGCACTGACGGCAGCTGCTCCGCACTATTCTCGCTGATATCAGCGGATGCGAACGAGGCCCCGCCAATACCATCTTTACCTGTAGATGCTCCCACTATAAAGACCGGATTGCCCGCTCCATGTGAGGTCGCTGAAACCGTCTGTCCGATTTTCACAACGCCTACGCTCATTGCATTCACCAGCGGATTGGTCTGGTAGCAACTCTCATAGTATACTTCCCCAGCCACGGTTGGCACGCCAAAACAATTGCCATAATGCCCTATTCCTTTTACCACGCCTTTTATCAGCCACCTTGTTTTGGGATTATCCACTTTCCCGAACCGCAGGGAATTTAATGAAGCAATAGGCCGTGCGCCCATTGTAAAAATATCGCGGTGTATGCCACCTACACCCGTGGCTGCGCCCTGGAAAGGCTCAATTGCTGAAGGGTGGTTATGCGATTCTATTTTAAATACACACCCCCAACCATCACCTATGTCCACAAGGCCTGCATTTTCTTCCCCGGCTTTTACCAGTAGCTTTGCGCCATCTCTTGGTAAGGTTTTCAGCCATTTTATGGAATTTTTATAGCTGCAATGCTCGCTCCACATTACAGAGTACATGGCAACTTCAGTAAAATTTGGGGTGCGACCCAGTATTTCCTTTATTTTTTCAAATTCTTCTTCGCGAAGGCCGAGTTTGGTGGCTTGCTCAAGTGTGGCAGTCATGTTGCAAACTTACAAAATTTTGAGGTTACGCATCATTGGGCTTATGCCAAATTATTACACTCCACGCAGCCCGCCTGCTATTTTATTACTGGCGCAGAGGGAGGTATTAATTTACCACCAGATAATTTTTATTATGGCAAGAAGAACGGAGCAACCAGTGTACTAACTGTTGGCTGATCCAGCGGCTCATCAAATGCCGCTGTGGCAGATGCCTCTGGAATAGTTCCTGTAATATCCTGCAGCGAAGTAATTACAACGCCCTGCTGAGTTACATTATCTTCTCCAAGATAATTGGCCTGCAGGGGTACAATAGGTGGTATGTTATTTGTTATCCACGGTGCCGGATAATCTGGTGCGGCCGCTCCGGTCATCCTGCGCACCAGCCGCACATGCGCTGCATGGCGGGCTTCTACACAACCTATTTCCAACACCTGCTGCAGGACTGTTGCCGCCCCGTAGAAAACAGGCGTTTGCCCCTTGTAGGCACGAACACCAGTATCCTCAAAAGTTTGCGCTAAAACAAGGAAAGTGGCATAACTTGTAAACGTCGGGTAGATGCCTCCTGCTGTGAAATCGTAGGTACCAGATGGAATATAAGCAGGATTATTAGAAACAGGGGTATTGTAGTTTTTAGGAGTATATGGTGTCCCTCCAAGTGAGGTTACCGCAGCAGTTAAAAAGTTAATGTGCTCCAGTTCATGGGCTTCTATCGTTTGAAACCCTGGTAAGTCAGTCGAAGGTATAAGCCCCCCGGTATTATTACATACATGGTAAAAATTATACTCGAGATATTCAAGTTCAAGCGCAAAATTCAATGCTGTAATGAATGCGCTGGTAGCGGTCGTTTTGCCATAGGCCTTTTTAAAAAGCGAACCAAGAGCTATCGGCAAGGCCGCAACTGCTACTTTACTGCTGAAGCTTTTTAGAATATGGCGACGGCCGCTCAACCTTTCGTAAACCTCGGGGTCTGTCTTTTCTATTTCCTGGAGTATATTTCTAAAATTCATGATCTGATTGCTTACTAGTTAGGTAATAGTCTTGAGTCGAACCTGGTAAGAATATAATTGTTTTCCGCCATTCCCAGAACGTAGGATGGGGTATTGTTTTGATCTAATCCATTGCTATTGATAACGGTGGAATCGGCAAAAGAATTATAACTGTACACGTCGCGGAAATAAGCAGAATGGCGTGCCTCAACAGTTACCATTTTGCTGACAGAAGTTACGTAATCAGTATCTGTAAACAAAGGCGCAGCGCCATTCATTCCGGAAACCACCAGGTCTTCGAGTTGTGCCGCATTTGTCAGAAAGCTAGTGCGGTCTGCGAAGGTTACCCCTTTGAAAGCAATATTTATGGCCGGTATCGCACTTGTACCCAGGAGCGTTTTTAAGAATTCACGATGCGCTATTTCCTGGTCGCGAACATCTGTAAGCAACTGCAGCTCACTTGCTGTAATGCCATAATAATTTGTTGTTACTGCCTGCGTATAAAAAGCTGCCTCTACCTGTTCCAATATGTATAAGTAATTGAGTAGCGCTGTATCTCCGCTGCCGATGTACACATCAGTTGGCCCTGATCTTTTACAGGCTGAGAGCAATACGCCTGCGCCTGCAATACCACCTGCCAGCTGAAAAAAACGGCGCCTGGACACATCATGCGACTTATCCATTTCTACCGCCGCCATATTAGCAGGTTTGTTCTGTATTTTCATACGATCTATTTAATAGTTTTTGCACAAGGCTATATGCCTTATTCCATTTGAAATAGCACAACCGGCCTTAAAATTAAAAAAAGCGCACATCAAAGCAACATATTCCTGTAGCTTTATAGAATTTTTTTTAATTACATATTATCCGAACCTGGTTATTACAGCATAAAGTCATCCGAAAAACTAATTCCCACTACATATCCTTCTGCCTTTGAAATTATATGTATTATAAAATATTATAATACATATCGATGACACAGCTATTTGAATAGTTAACACGGGGTTAGTTTGCAAGGTCAACTTGGTCTGAAGTGGCATTAAGCTATAGGGAGAAATGTCAATGTCATTAATTTAAAAATAATTATTAGATTTATGATACATTTGGCTTTTGAGATAAGGGAGAATAATATTAATTTTTTCCTATCACGAACACAAAGGGCAAATGCATCCTTTCGTTCAGCGCGGCGCGTACTTTGTCGGCCTTTTTGATCATTTTATACCTCTGAATATCTACAATCTCCAAAGAGGATACATAATCTTTGCGAATACCGGTGTACCGGAGATAAGACGCCAGGAACACCGCAGAAGACACATCAGCAGCGATGATATTTTTTACGTAATGCAACCATACATTATTCCCTTGCCACATAAGGTTTCATTTACTTTACCTGAATCTTTTGTGCTTGTAAACCCCATTTAGATCAGCCTCGCAACCACATTTTTTACTGGTATGACAACTTTGTGCCACGAACCCAAAAATAATTGCAAAAATAATAAGAATAAACGCTCTGCTTGTCTTTGTTTTCATAACGTATACTTTTGTAAAAATAGGGATTATTGCCAACACTTAAACCTAAACAAATATTAATTGCCCCGCTTGACTGGGGTCTCGGACATACAGCCCGCTGCATCCCGCTCATCCGCTATATCAGGTCTCTGGGGCACATTCCAGTCATAGCCGGGAATGCCTCGCAGGAGTCTTATATAAATGAAACCTTTGGGCATATAGATTTTATCCATCTCCCCGGGTATAATATCACTTATTCGGGATGGAACCGCTTTGGACAGATGGGCGTGGCATCCCAATTGCCTGGCATACTGAGAACAATTCGTAATGAACATAAATGGTTGCTGGAGCTATCGCAAAACAGGCAGATAGACGGTATCATTTCAGATAACCGATACGGCCTGTTTCATCCTGATATCCCTTCTGTAATCATGACTCACCAGCTCATGGTGCAGAGTGGCATGGGCCATTTGACAGACCGCCTGATACAAAAACTACATTATGCCCGCCTGGAGCGTTTCGGTAAGGTTTGGGTAGTCGACTGTCCTGACATCCCCAACCTTGCCGGAGCGCTTTCTCACACCAAGATTTTACCATACGAAACAGTATATATAGGGCCATTGACCCGGTTTGAGGGAGTGAGAAGATCGGCTGCTCCCGGGGGAAGTTTACTCATACTCTTGTCAGGTCCTGAGCCCCAACGAAGTGTCTTATCAGGCGTGCTTTGGCGACAAGTTCAGGATTATATTGGCAAGGTCATCTTCGTAGAAGGCAGTGAAACTGCTATAATACCGCCTGTAATTCCTACCCATATTATGCACTACAAACGATTAACAGATGAACAGTTAGGGCCTCTACTGTCTGATGCTGCTATCGTCATCAGCCGGAGTGGCTACTCCACTATTATGGATTTGGTCGCTCTTCGCAAAAAAGCGATACTGATACCTACACCCGGGCAAACCGAACAGGAATATCTCGCCAGGTATTTAAATGAGCAGAGCATGTTTTGCACTGCGCAACAAAAAGGTTTCCATCTGCAATCTGCCTTAAAAGAAGCAGTGCAATTTCCTTTTCATTTTCCTGATTTGCGACACTCATTCAACTCTCATGATAAAGTGGTCAAAGAATGGATAGAAGCCCTGTAAATGAAAAAATTGAAGCTCAACTGTTTCGTTTCGCTATAGTTTTTTAATAAATTGCGTTTGCAATAAAAAAACTGCCGAAGTGAATGGCCAATAAACAAAATAAAAGACCAGTACTACCGCCTCAAAAAAAGCCTGTACAAAAACCTTCGCCACCAGGCAAAGTAGCTGCACCTAAAAAAGAGGAAATAAAGGAGAAAAACCCGCTTAAACTGAAGCTGGCATTACTGCTTGGCGTCATTGCCCTTATTGTATATGCCAATACGCTTAAAAACGGTTTTGTACTGGATGATTTTACCGTGATCAAGGAAAATGCTATTGTCAGGAAAGGTATTAGCGCCATACCAGAGATATTATCCACTCCATACCGGAGGGGGTATTTTATTACTTCGAATGATCTGTACCGGCCGCTATCATTGGTCATGTTTGCCACGGAATATGAGATCTGGGGGCTGAACCCGACACCTAATCATTTAATTAATATCCTCTTATTTGCAGGATGCGTTGTTTTACTTTTCCTGTTCCTGGATAGTCTTTTTGAACGAAAAAAGACGGGAATTGCTTTTATTGCCACCTTGATATTTGCATTGCATCCCATTCATACAGAAGTCGTCGCCAATATTAAAAGCAGGGACGAACTCCTTTGTTTTTTCTTTTCATTTTTGAGCCTGAATGTATTTTTGAAATACATTGCTTCCGGCAAAATAGGTCAATTAGTAATCGGAGCATTTTGTTTTTTCTTAGCCTTATTGTCCAAGGAAACGGTCATTACATTTCTTGCTGTCATCCCGATGATCTTCTTTTTTTACAGGAATGAAAACAAGAAACGAAGCATATACATTTCTATTTTTTCAGCCGTTGCAGCCATTATATTCCTTTTCATAAGAAGTTCCGTTTTAGATTTTTACCATGCTAATGAGATTGCGACGATAAAAGCGATAGATAACGCCCTTGCAATGAAAGATCTTGCGACAGACTCACGATTCGCTACTGCCATTTTAATAATGGGTTATTATGTAAAACTCTTTTTTATTCCTTATCCGCTGATCTCCGATTATTCATTGAATAGTATTCCGTTTGTTCATTTTAGTGATTCTATAGTATTGCTGTCGCTGGCATTTTATATCTTTCTTATTGTTTTCGGTGTAGTGCGCGTCATAAAGTATCCCAAAGACCCGATTGCATTTGCTATTTTATTTTTCTTAATTACCATATCGTTATTCAGCAATATTTTCTTTTTAATAGGCACAACCATGGGAGAGCGCCTCATGTTTTTCCCATCACTGGGTTTTTGTCTGGCCATTGCGTTTCTTATTGAAAAAGTCGCAGGGCGGAATACGGATACAGGAATAGCATTATTAAAAAACAAAAAAGTGTTGGCAGTCATCATCCCGGTTTCTGTTGTCTTTATCATCCTTACAATAAATCGTAATAGCGACTGGTTAAGTAATTACAGTTTGTATACCGCGGATATTAAGAAAGTGCCCGGTAACAGCAGGCTATATTATGAGCTGGGGACTGAGCTCGAATATGCTGCGAATGAAGAAAAAGACCCGGCAAAACAGAAAAAGATCAGAGATTCAGTTATGGCCGATTATAGAAAATCTTTGGCTATTTGGCCCGACAATAGCGAAGCGGAATGTAATCTTGGTTCTGAATTTTTCTATACTGCGCAATGGGATTCTGCAGAAGTGCATGAAAAAAAATCTATTGAGCTAACTCACCGGCAAATTAACGCTATCAATAACCTTGCAGCTGTCTATATTAATGAATTCAAATTCAACGAGGCCATTGTGTTGTGTAAAAACGCCATTGCATTAAATCCATATGCCTCCAACCCGTACATTAACCTGGCTGCCTGCTATTTAAATTTGCGCAAATATGATTCCGCAATATATTTTTCGCACGAAGCTGTAGCTGCCGACCCATCTAATAAACGACCTTATACATTTCTCTCAATGGCTTATACTGCTATTGGCAGAACAGATTCGGCTAAGATATATGACGCTATTGCAAAAAATAAATAACCCAATCCTACGAACCGATCAACTAACTACCCCTATCCTGGCATAGCTCGATCAATACCCCATTAGTCGTTTTAGGGTGAAGAAAGCACACCAGCTTATTATCAGCGCCATTTTTAGGTTGTTCATTCAGTAATTCAAAGCCTAAGGCGGCCAACCGCTTCATTTCTGCCTGAATGTTTTCCACTTCAAAAGCGATATGATGGATGCCTTCGCCCTTTTTAGCAATAAATTTTGAGATAGCGCTGCCCTCGTTTGAGGCTTCCAACAGTTCAATTTTTGCGTCCCCTGTTTGAAAAAAAGCTGTTTTCACCCCTTCTGATGCTACTTCCTCCGTCTTATAGCAAGGTGTATTTAATAATTGTTCAAATAAGGAGATAGAAATTCCCAAATCTTTAACCGCAATCCCCAGATGCTCCATTTTTAACATAAGTGTATAGTTTTTAACGATGGGAACATATAAAGCTTTAATTCGGTCAAGTGTCGAAAGTAGCTCATTTGACGTAACTTTGTATCCAAATATACCATGAAGGTAAAGTTATGGAATTAATGTTGCCAATATATCTTGATAATAACGCTACCACCCCGATGGACCCTCGTGTGCTGGAAGCCATGTTGCCTTATTTTACTGAAAAATTCGGTAATGCTGCCAGCCGCAATCACTCATTTGGTTGGGTAGCTGAGGAAGCTGTGGATTATGCCCGTGAGCAGGTAGCTAAGCTGATCAATGCTGATCCTAAAGAAATCATATTTACATCCGGCGCAACAGAAGCGGATAATCTTGCCATTAAAGGCGTATATGAAATGTATGCTTCAAAAGGCAATCATATCATTACCTGCACTACCGAGCATAAGGCGGTCCTCGACACCTGCAAACACATTGAAAAAGCGGGCGGAGAAGTTACTTACCTCAACGTGCAGGAAGATGGCCTGATTGACCTTAACGAGCTTGAAAATGCTATTACTGATAAAACCATATTGATTACCATCATGTATGGTAATAACGAAACCGGAGTGGTGCAGCCTATACGCGAGATCAGCAAGATAGCACGCAAGCATGGCATACTGTTCTTTACTGACGGTACCCAGGCGGTAGGAAAGATACCCGTAGATGTAAATGCAGACGGTATAGACCTGATGGCATTTAGCGGCCACAAAATGTATGGCCCGAAAGGAGTAGGTGCCTTATACGTTCGCCGTAAAAACCCACGTGTAAAGGTTACTTCGCAGATGGACGGCGGTGGCCATGAGCGCGGTATGCGCAGCGGCACGCTGAACGTGCCGGCCATTGTGGGCTTTGGTAAAGCATGTGAACTTTGCATGAATGAAATGGAAAGCGAAGCGAAACGCCTCAGCGCTATGCGCGACAGGCTGGAAAACTCGCTGATGGAACTGGAAGAGACTTATGTGAATGGCAACCGTGAACACCGCCTGCCGCATACTGCCAATATATCCTTTAAATATGTAGAAGGGGAAGGCCTGATGATGGGCTTTAATAAAAATATTGCTCTTTCCAGCGGTTCTGCCTGCACATCTGCGTCGTTAGAACCATCCTATGTATTAAAGGCATTGGGCCTGGGCGATGACCTCGCACATAGTTCTTTGCGCTTCGGGCTGGGACGGTTTACAACAGAAGAACAAATAGACTTTACCATAAACGCAATAAAAGAAACCGTAACCAAACTGCGCGAAATGAGTCCGCTTTGGGAAATGTTTAAAGAAGGTGTGGACATTAACGCAATTGAATGGGCGCACCATTAGTTAGTAATTTGAAAATTTGGTGATTTGAAAATTTCCAGTTCGATAAACATTCAATTTTCAATTTACAGTTTTAAAATAAGGACTTATTAAGAGCAATAGTGACATAAAATAAAAAGGGAGTATTAAAATAAGTACATTTTCAAATTCCCAAATTTTCAAATTTTCAAATTAAAAAAATGGCATACTCAGATAAAGTTATTGACCACTACTCCAACCCAAAGAACGTTGGGACGCTGGATAAAGCGAAGACAAATGTAGGCACTGGCCTGGTAGGCGCTCCTGAATGTGGCGATGTAATGCGCCTGCAGATAGAGGTGGACGAAGAAAGCGGCTTGATCCGTGATGCCAAGTTCAAGACCTTCGGTTGCGGCTCGGCTATTGCATCTTCTTCATTGGCTACAGAATGGCTCAAAGGCAAGACTATAGACCAGGCGCTCACTATAGACAATATGGATATAGTAGAAGAATTAAACCTTCCACCGGTAAAGATACATTGCTCTGTATTGGCGGAAGATGCTATTAAAGCTGCTATTAACGACTATAGGGTGAAGAATGGTTTACCGGAATTGGTAGCTGAAAAAAAAGCGCATTGATCTTCGCCTAAAAATAATAAGTTACAATGATTTACGTAAGTGATAAAGCGAAGGAAAAAGTTCAGAAACTACGGCAGGATTCCGGCCTTGGTGATGAGTATTTTCTTCGTGTAAGTGTGGTGGGGGGTGGTTGCTCCGGCTTATCTTACAAGCTCGATTTTGACAACGAGAAACAGCCTCGCGACCAGGAGTTTGAAGACCAGGGCGTAAAACTGGTAACAGACCTTAAAAGTTTTTTGTACCTCTGCGATACTACCCTCGATTTTTCTGACGGGCTAAATGGTAAAGGCTTCCATTTCAGCAATCCTAATGCCAGCAGGAGTTGTGGATGCGGGGAGAGTTTTGCAGTGTAACCCCTGAACCCCTGAAGGGGTATGTAATTGACCCGTCCTAAAATAAGTTGACACTTTCTGGATCTTAGTCCTGGCATAAATTTACATCATTTCCCCTATCACTGAAAACTAAAGACTTAGACTCGCTCTGTCGTTCTCTGTAATAATTTTTCCATATTCTTTTTGCTGGTACTTTTTGAAGATGTATAGCTTCGGGTACGTGCATCGCACAACTCAGATGCGGACGTTGTTCATTATAAAGGCTCTCGGTTGCTGATAGCAGTTCTTTGGCTTCATTTAGATTCCTCACCTTGTAGTGATGCAGATATTCCACTCGTCCTCCTATGTTTGCACTCTAAAGAGAAAGTCTACTTTTAGAGTGCAAACATAGGAGGACGAGTGGGGAGGTACTGATAATGCAATCTATAAAGGTGGCACATACAAAAGTGGATATTAGCATGTTGTTAGCCGGTAGTTATTATATTATTCTGGAAAAAGACGGGAATACTAAAACAACCATGTTTGTAAAAGATAAATAGATATAACTATTTTTTAAGAAAAAGAAAGAATAAAACACCTGCTCCAGCTAAAAATATTCATATTGTATTTTCACTTTTGCATTTCAATCTGTAAAAAATGGTCAAGTTCCTATTAACTGCATTATTCAGTGTCATTTGTTTCGCTGTACAGTCAAAGTCCTTCAACTCTGAAATTTATGAAGCATTGCCCGATAGCAATTACAGTCATGGCTCAGGCATACAGTCAATAACATTAAATCAGGAAACGATAAAGAACCTGGCTAATCTTGGTATGTTGTGGGGATTTATAAAATATTATCACTCTGCGGTAAGCAAAGGGGATTACAATATGGATGCAGCGCTATTGAACATATTACCTGTTGTCCTTGCCGCAAAAAATGAAAATAATGCAAATGAAATATTCGAGCATTGGGTTGACGGATTTGGCATACCTCCTTATGCAATGATTGCCCCAAAATTTTGAACCCGCGGGACACAAAATTATCCCCTGATTATGGTTATTTATTTTCGGAAAATAATTTCCCGAAAACGCTGACAGACAAATTAGAGTACATAAAACAAAACAGGGATAATAATACAGACAAACATTATTATGTTCAAAAAGATCAGGAAATAGGTATCAAATTTCAACATGAAAATCCCTATTATAATCTGCCTTTCCCAGATGCTAGTTTACGTTTACTCTCATTATTCAGGTATTGGAACATGGTTCAATATTTTTCCCCAAACAGAGAACTAATAGGAGAAGATTGGAATAATGTTTTAAGTGAATTTATACCTGTATTCATCAATGCTGTTGATACTTTGCAATATCAACTTGCATGCCTTAAACTTATTGCCGGTATTCATGATTCACACGCAGATATATCGGATGGTGGTGATGCGATTGAAAAAATAAAAGGTAATAAGATAACCCCTTTTCAGGCCAGGTTCATTGAGGATAAGCTTGTGGTTACCGGGTATTATAAAGACATTGGGGACATAAAAGATAAAGTAAAACCTGGGGATATTATTGATAAAATTGACGGTATGGATGTAGCTGAATTAGTAGAAAAATATTTACCGTTTACATCCGCTTCTAATTACGAAACGCAGCTTAGAAACATGTCAGGGTCAAAGGGATTCTTGTTACGTAGTAACGACACTCAGGCGCAGCTTACAATTATCAGGGATGGGAAATCTATTAATATCGAAGTCCCGCGAATTGATCTGGAAGATTATATGCAGTATAAGGATTATTATAACACAAGCAATAGTTATAAAATTCTTCCTGGTAATATTGGTTATATTTATCCTGCCAATCTAAATGAAAATGATCTTGATCATATTAAAATACTTTTAGGCAAGACAAAAGGCATAATCATTGATATGCGCTGTTATCCTTCTGTATTTATGCCCTATACTTACGGAGACTGGTTTAAGTCGGATTCTTCAGAATTTGCGGCATTTTCAAGCGCCAGTGTGGACATTCCAGGATATTTTAAAATCGCTGAAACGCACAAAAATGGAGGCGGTAATATAAATACCTACAAGGGTAAATTAGTAATTATAGTAAACGAAGTGACGCAAAGCAGGGCGGAATTTACAACCATGGCGCTGTCAACGGTGCCGGGTGCAGTTGTTATTGGCAGTAAAACAAGTGGGGCTGATGGAGGTATCTTTGATATAGTATTACCCGGAGGAATAAAAACCGCATTTTCAGGGATTGGTGTATATTATCCTGACGGTACTATAACTCAAAGAGTTGGTGTCAAAATAGGTAAAATAGTTAAGCCTACAATAAGTGCTGTAAAAGAAGGCAGAGATGAACTTCTGGAAGAAGCTATAAAAATAATTAACGGTTCGTGACGATTCGCTTTGTTTATCATTCCCGATGGAATAACTCATATCTATCCAGCGTGAATGACCTGGTTTCATTTGTCGCAGAGCTTTTAATTACAATTTGAATATTATCCATTTTTTTTGTTCCCGTAGCCAACTGGCAATAGTCTTCATTCGACATGTGTGTTGTATTTTTACCATTTACAGAAAGAACTTCATCGCCTGCTTTAATGCCTTCTTTTTCAGCTTTCGAGCCTTTCCACAAAAAAACAATTTTCATGGTATCGTTTATTAACCTATATTTTATTCCAATTGTATGGAACACAGGATCGTCCATATTCTTAGATTGCTCGTTTAAATAAATTTTGTGATCCTGCCAATCTAAATACACATCATAGTTCTGCATGAATAGTGTACCAACCTGGCCTATACGTTTTGAAAGGCCTGGATTCAGGCCTAATACCTTGTGAATACCATGCCATCTAACCAAAAACTGTCTACAATGCCATAGTATATATTTTCATTAATTTTTTGAAATGCTATTTGCATGGCAAAACCATAACCCGATACAGATGCAGTGGTGTTTTTTGATAACTCGCCCATTACGTTCCAATTCAGCAAACCTGCAACAGTTCCCGAATGGATAATGTCCGGCGAATTAAGACGCAATCTTTTTCTTTGCATCAAAGAAGCATTGAATAATATTGTGAAACATGCGCGGGCTACTGAGGCGTCGCTTATTTTTTATGTTGGCGATAATATATTGATCACGGAAATAAAGGATAATGGCCGAGGAATTGATACCAATAAAACCAATAAATTCGGCAATGGACTAACCACAATGAAAGAGTGACTTAAAAAGTTTGGGAGTAGCCTGGAAATTGAGGTGGACAAAGGAACGAGATTGATTTTTAAGATCACTATTTAAATCAGGGAAATAAGCAAAAAAAATGACCCGAAAATGTGCAAAATAACATCATAATGCTTCAGTCTTAAAATTCATGTATACATTATTATATATACAAAATGATTGCATTAATAATGAATATTAATTATATTGTAATTTTTATTAATATAATGATAACAACCTCTTTTTTATGGTGTAAACTAAATCGTAAATCATAATATGGTATACGCTATTTGATCTTCTACTTTTTAATTTTTAATTTTTGCTTTTTTAGCCCTTTTTATGGTGTAAACTAAATCGCAAATCCTAATATGGTATACGCTATTTGATCTTCTACTTTTTAATTTTTAATTTTTGCTTTTTTAGCCCTTTTTATGGTGTAAACTAAATCGCAAATCCTAATATGATATACGCTATTTGATCTTTTACTTTTTAATTTTTAATTTTTGCATTTTTTAGCCCTTTTTATGGTGTAAACTAAATCGCAAATCCTAATATATGGCATACGCTATTTGATCTTCTACTTTTTAATTTTTAATTTTTGCTTTTTTAACCCTTTTTATGGTGTAAACTAAATCGTAAATCATAATATGAAGGTTGGGGGTTTTTCCCTACCTTTCCACTATGTTTTCCAAATTCTTTAATTGGAGAAAGCAGGAAGAAAATAACCCTGCCCTGCCCTTACCAGCCCCGATAGCTATCGGGGCCAACTGGTCTTTCCTGGGAGCAGACATGCATTCCCATTTCATACCCGGCATAGATGACGGCGCTAAAACAATAGAGGACAGCCTTAAGCTAATAGGCGCTATGAAAGAAATGGGATACAGAAGTATTATTACCACTCCTCATGTAATGATAGATTATTACCCTAATACAAAAGAGACTATTCAAAATGGGTTGCTTAACGTCCAAAATGCAATAAAGGAGCATAACATAGACATTTCTATAAAGGCAGCTGCTGAGTATTATATAGATGAATCGTTCATCAGGCTACTCGATACAGAGCCGTTGCTTACTATTTACAACAAGGAAGTATTAGTGGAGTTCTCCATGCTCTATGAACCGCCTATGTTATTTGAAGTTATATTCAAAATGCGGGCTGCGGGTTACCAGCCCATCATAGCCCACCCCGAGCGGTATTTGTTTTTTCATAAAAGCTTTAATAAGTACAGGGAGCTAAAAGATAATGGTTGCCTGCTGCAGCTAAATATGCTTTCTATTGCAGGTTATTATGGGCGGCATATAAAAATGATAGCCAATGATCTGCTGGCAAAACAGCTATATGATTATTGCGGATCTGACATGCACCATGAAAGGCACGCAGCAGTCTTAAATGCGATGGCAGGCACAAAAGATTATCATACCTTTGTTAACTATCCTTTTTTAAATTCAAGATTATGTTGTTGATTTGTTATAAGGAAGGATAACTCGTTTAAAAATATCCCCGGGCAATTCATGGAGCAATCACCGTACTGTATCGGAATTATAGGTCTTGGATACGTAGGATTACCTTTAGCTGTAGCATTCAGCGATCACTTTTCTGTTGTTGGATTTGATATTAATGAAACCAGGATCAGAGAATTGCAAAATGGCGTTGATGTTACTTTGGAAATAGATGAGCCTTCTCTAAAAGCAGTTATCAGAAAAAAACTATCCGGCGCCGGCGAAAAGGGATTATTCTGTACTAACATTCTGAGTGATCTGGGTAGTTGCAACATCTATATCGTTACTGTTCCTACTCCGGTTGATAAAAATAACCGGCCAGACCTAACCCCATTATATAAAGCCAGTGACACCGTAGGCAAAGTGCTGAAAAAGGGAGATATAGTGATCTATGAATCTACTGTTTATCCGGGAGTAACCGAAGACGAGTGTGTGCCAGTTTTAGAGAAAATTTCAGGACTTAAATTCAACGTTGATTTCTTTTGCGGGTATTCCCCTGAGCGCATAAATCCCGGCGATAAGCAGCATACTATATCTAAGATACAGAAGATCACAGCTGGCTCTACCCCGGCTATCGCCGACAAAGTAGATGATCTTTACAGGACAATTATTACAGCAGGTACGCATAAAGCAGTCAGTATCAAAGTAGCAGAAGCAGCCAAAGTAATAGAAAATGCACAGAGAGATATAAATATTGCTTTTGTAAATGAACTTGCAAAAATATTTAATCGTTTAAATATCGACACCCACCAGGTACTTGCGGCTTCAGCAACCAAGTGGAATTTTTTACCATTTAAACCGGGACTTGTGGGTGGCCACTGCATAGGGGTAGATCCATATTACCTGGCCCAAAAAGCACAGGAGGCGGGCTATCATCCTGAGATCATCCTGGCAGGGAGACGCGTAAACGACAGTATGGGTGGATACATAGCCAGTGAGATAGTGAAGTTGATGATCAAGAAGGATATAGTTGTAAAAGGCGCCAATGTTTTATTGCTCGGTATTACCTTTAAAGAAAACTGCCCTGACGTGCGCAACACAAGGGTGATGGACATAGTCAGGGAACTTGAGTCCTACAACATAAAATTAACTATATATGACCCATGGGCAAAAAAAGAAGATGTAGCTCATGAATATGGAATTGATATCATTACATCGTTGCCAAAAGAAACCACACTTTACGATTCAATCGTTTTGGCCGTCGCACATAGTAATTTTCTGAATACAAACTGGAAAAAATGGGTGAAACCAAATGGCATTATCTATGATGTAAAGGGATGCCTGGATAAAGAAATTGTAAATGGCAGGTTATAACCATACATAACGGTTAACAAACCGATGTTTTATTTTATCTTATTTTAAATTATTTTTGATAAAATTTTAGAGAAATGATCATATTTAATAAGCTAGGACGCAATTGCTATGGAATTTTATTGCTCTTTATTGCATACGTATTAATGGGATCATGCATTTCTTCAAAAAAAATATTATATTTTCAAGACATGGCGGATTCTGGTTCTGTGCCTATTACCATGTTGCCATCTACTAAATTCGTTGACCCGAAAATTGAAAGTAATGACATCCTGGCCATCACCGTACAAACAATAGTGCAAAACAAGGAATCTAACTCACCTATCACTACAAATACCCCAGGAACTTTTAATGAATTAAATGGATTTTTAGTAGATAAGAATGGGTATATAGAGCTTTCACTTATAGGATTTGTGAAAGTGGGCGGCCTTACAACAGCCGAGGCAAGGGAACTAATAAAACAAAAGGCTAAAGAATTTTATAAAGAACCTGTGGTAAACGTAAGGATCGCCAATTTTGATATAGTTGTATTGGGCGACGTGAACAAGCCGGGAACCATTACGCTTCCGAGTGAAAAAGCAAGTATCATTGATGCCATTGCACTTTCCGGTGATCTTAGCCTAACAGCTATGAGGGACAATATATTACTCATTCGAAGTCAGGGAGACGAAAAAAAATACGTACGCTTTGATATGCGTTCCAGCGAGATATTCCAGTCTCCGTACTTTTATTTAAAACAACGCGATATTATATATGTGGAACCAAGTAAAAATAAAATACAAAGCAGTGATAATACGCTCATTAGGAATTTAGGAATATTATCCTCCCTGGTTTCCTTAGCATCACTGGCACTAGTATTTAAAAGCTTAAAATAGTTTACATGGAAGAGACCAATTCGCCGATTGGAGTTGATGGGAAACAAAAAGGTGAAGAAATAAGTAATTTTAATTTAAAGTGGCTGGTATCTACTATCCTGGCTATTTGGCCATGGCTATTGGGCAGCATTATCATTGCCCTCATTGCTGGTAATTTGTATTTGCGCTATTCTACCCCTATCTACAGATCATATAGCGAGCTTTTGATCATGGATTCAAAGAAAGGGAGCTCTACTTCTGGAGATGATATCATGCAAATGCTTAAAATAGATAATAATAAGATAAATATAGATAATGAAATAGAGGTGTTAAAGAGCCGCACAACAATGTCGAAAGTTGTAAAGCTGCTGCATTTAAACGTTAACTATTCTGTAGCTGGGCGGTTTAAAGTAACACAAGTGTATAACAACAAACCTTTTGAATTTATTATTGCAGATTCTGCAGATGACTACTATGACTGCAAGGTAAACATTCTCAGCGATGATCGCTACCAAATAGTGGAAGCGAATAGCAAGACGACACAGGGGCGATGGGGAGATACTGTCACCGTCTCCTTAGGAAGAGTTGTACTAAAGAAAACAAGGCTTTTTAGCGCCTCCCCGATCCAGTATACTATTAATGTTGTGCCGGTTGTTGATGCTGCCAATGGTTATATGTATTCCGTAGATATCAGTTCCCCATTAAAATCTGCCAGCTACATCACTTTATCCATGCAGGACAATCTTCCCGAGAGGTCGGTGGATATTATTAATACCCTGATGCACATTTACATGACTGATAATGTCGATAATCGGAATAGGGTATCAAATAGCACGATGGCGTTTATTAACGAGCGTATTGACACTGTCTTTTCCGAACTTTCAAGCGTAGAAGGGGCTATAGAAAAATTTAAGCAGAATAACAGCATTGCTGATATGACAGTTCAGTCTCAAGAACTTGTTAAGGCAAATACTGAGACGTTAGAAAAGTTAGCCACTAAGGAAGTTGAATTGGATGTGATCACTTCAATAAGCAACTATCTCCAAAAGACAAAAGACAAATCAATCATCCTTCCTTCATCTCTATTGGATAATTCGAGCATCTCGGACCAGATGGATAGATATAACACCTTAAACACTGAGATCGAAAATAACCTAATATCTAATACGCCAGATAACCCTGTTACAAAAACACTCATCAATCAGCAAAATGAAGTAAAGCAAAATATACTCGCTTCTCTTGCCTCGTCAAAAACCGAACTGGAGTTGACGGTTGACAAGATCAAATCGGAATTAGGAATCATTGACAAACACATTAACGAAGTGCCTATAATGGAAAGGAGGTACCTGGAATATGCCCGTCTTCAGACTATTAAGCAGGACATGTATGTTTTCCTGCTGCACAAGCGGGAAGAAACTGCCATTGAAAAAGCGGCAACAGTAGCTGATGCGACGGTGATTGATCCCGCTATTACTACGGGCATTGTTTTGCCAAACCGTTCCAGGATACTTATGATATCGCTTTTATTTGGTATTGCCGTTCCTTTTGGCCTTATCATGCTGAGGAGGGGATTGAATATCAAAATAATAAGTGTAAGCGATATTAAAAAAATATCTGTAATACCAATCATTGGCGAGGTAGGCAATAACCAGGACGGGCAAAGTATTGCTGTTACCAGGAATAGCCGCACTATTATTTCAGAGCAATTCAGGGCATTGCGAACAAACCTGCAATACTTATTGATAGACAAGAAAGATAAGGTACTCATGATTACCTCCAGCATGAGTGGCGAAGGCAAGTCATTTATTGCGGTAAACCTGTCTATAACCCTGGCCATGTCAGGTAAGAAAGTTATATTATTGGAATTAGATCTGCGGAAACCAAAAATATCCAAGACGATCAATATCGATAACAGTGTTGGCTTTACCAATTACGCTATCAGCAAAGCTGAATATAAAGATATCATTACCCCGTCTGGCATTGACCCCAATTTATTTATTTTATCATCAGGCCCCGTACCGCCCAATCCTTCTGAACTTATTTTGTTGCAACGGACCGAAGAACTTTTTCAACAACTGAGAGCGGATTTTGATTATATTATCATTGACACATCGCCTGTGGGGCTCGTTACAGATGCGCAATTGCTCAACCGGTATGCTGATACCACTTTATATATTATAAGGCAGGGACACACTTATAAGCAGCAACTAAGCATTCCTAATGAACTATATAACACAGGCAAAATACAAAAAATAGGATTTATCATCAATGATGTGATCGCTAACCGTGGATTTGCATATGGATACGGATATGAGGAGGGCTATGGATACGGGTATGGATATGGATATGGCTATGGTGGATACGGTGATGGATATTATTCTGAACGCAAAAGAACAGGTATCCTCGGCTGGTTCTCCCGAAGAAAAGGATAAGCGGTTTTAAATTAATGCCCTTAGCATTTTGATGTATGGTTGATGAAACTACAGATAATGGCAGTGAAAAATGGGACACATACATAAGTTCCGGCAGAGGATATTTTGACGTAAATATTAAAGAACTGTGGCGCTACCGGGATCTGCTGATGATGTTTGTGAAAAAAGATATTATTACAGTTTACAAGCAGACAATTTTAGGGCCCATTTGGTTTGTCATACAGCCTGTTCTTACCACAGTAATGTTCGTAATTGTATTTGGGAATATTGCTAACATCGGGACAGATGGAGTACCCCAGATATTGTTTTACCTGGGAAGTATTACGATATGGAATTACTTTTCAGAGACTCTAAATATTACCTCAAAAACATTTACAGATAACGCCTCTATTTTTGGCAAAGTATATTTTCCACGGCTCATTCTGCCGCTATCTAAAGTAGTATCCGGACTGCTTAAATTCCTTATACAGTTCAGTTTGTTCTTAGTGGTATGGCTGTACTATCTTTTTATAAAAAAATCTATTGCGCCCAATATCTATGTTTTGCTGGTGCCTGTACTATTAGCAACCATGGCTGCCATCAGCCTCGGCTTCGGATTATTTATTACTTCGGTTACAACCAAATACAGGGACCTGGCTTTTTTAATTTCCTTTGGCGTACAGTTATTAATGTATGCTACCCCGGTCATCTACCCATTATCGCGAATCCGTCATCATCGCATTTGGCTTTGGTTAAACCCATTGACCTCATTATTTGAAACCTTTAAATATGCTTTTTTCGGAAGCGGGACATTTAGCCTGCCATGGTTATTCTACAGCATAGGATTTACTACCGTACTGCTCGTGTTAGGAATTATCATTTTCAACAAGGTCGAAAAACGTTTTATTGATACCGTATAACCAGCAGGATGAGTAAAGGAGTAGTCATAAAGGCGGAGAATATCAGTAAATTATATCGCCTGGGGCAGATAGGTACGGGCACACTCAGCCACGACCTAAAACGATGGTGGGCAACTACCCGAGGAAAAGAAGACCCTTACCTGAAAATAGGTGTAGAAAATGACCGGACACAAAAAGGTATTAGCGACTATGCATGGGCTTTAAAGGATATTAGTTTCCAGGTAGAGCGAGGAGATACACTAGGCATTATTGGGAAAAATGGCGCTGGCAAATCGACATTGCTGAAAATATTGTCGAGGGTTACCACTCCTACTCAAGGCTCCATAAAAATAAGAGGCCGAATGGCCTCTTTGCTGGAAGTTGGCACCGGGTTTCACCCCGAGCTTACAGGGAGGGAAAACATTTATATGAATGGCGCCATTTTAGGGATGGCAAAAAAAGAGATCAAAAACAAATTTGATGAGATAGTTGCTTTCGCCGGTGTAGAACTATACATTGACACCCCTGTAAAAAGATATTCTTCAGGTATGTATGTGCGGTTAGCTTTTGCTGTTGCAGCGCACTTGGAGCCTGAGATCCTTATTGTTGATGAAGTGCTCGCCGTGGGCGATGCGGAATTTCAGAAAAAGTGCCTTGGAAAAATGGGCGATGTTGCCAGCCACGGACGTACCATAATATTCGTGAGCCATAATATGCAGGCGGTTCAGAGTTTGTGTAAATCGGCCATATATCTAAAAGAAGGGCGGTTAGCGGATGCCGGGAGAACCGATAAAGTAATTAATAATTACCTGAGCAAGGAGGTAAGAAGCTGCTTAGTAAAAAAATGGGATGAAGAAGAAGCTCCTGATGGCCATGTAATAAAATTGCTGGTAGCGGAAATAATTCCTGAACTAGCTAACGATACAGATCCTATAACAGTAAATACAAACATAAAGCTTAAGTTTGAATTTATCAGTTGCACAGACAGTCTTATTAATTTAAGCTTGCTTCTATATACCTCTTCCGGCGGTTGTATATTCAATGTCGGTACAAAATCCATGATGTTAAAAAAGGGGCAGCGTTATATCAGCGAGCTTGAAATACCGGCGAACCTATTAAATGATGATATCTACACCGTAAATTTACTTTTTGTGAAAGACACGTCTGTAATATTATTTAAAATGGACGATCTTCTTACGTTTGAGGTTTTTGATGAACAAAGAACAGGTAACTGGTACGGTAAATGGCTTGGCGCAGTCAGGCCACAGTTAAATTTTACCATAAAAAATAGCTTATGATCAATATAACGAAGCCATTTCTCCCGAAAATGGAAGAGTACATCCAGTATCTTGATGGTATTTGGGAAAGAGAATGGCTCACCAATAATGGGCCACTTGTAAATGACCTGGAATTGAAGCTGAAAAGCTACCTGAAAGTAAACCATGTGCTATTCTTAGGAAATGGAACTATTGCATTGCAAATAGCCATAAAGGCGCTAAAACTGAGCGGCGAGATCATTACAACACCATTTAGCTATGTGGCTACTACAAGTAGTATTGTCTGGGAAGGCTGCAAGCCTGTATTTGCAGATATAGATCCGCTCAGCTTAAATATTGACCCAACAAAAATCGAGGAACGTATCAATGAACATACGAGCGCCATATTAGTCACCCACGTTTACGGTAACCCATGCGATGTAGAGCAAATAGAGAAAATTGCAAAGAAACATGGATTGAAAGTAATCTATGATGGGGCACATGCTTTTGGAGTTAAATATAAGGGGCGCAGCATTTTTGAATATGGAGATATTTCTACTACCAGCTTTCATGCGACCAAAGTTTACCACACTATAGAAGGAGGTGCGGTTTTCTCCAATGATCCCGAACTAATAAAGATGATGTCACGACTAAGAAACTTTGGCCACAACGGCGCAGATACTTTCGAGGGTGCAGGGATCAACGGGAAAAATTCCGAGTTCCATGCGGCTATGGGACTTGTAAATCTAAAGTATATAGACCATATTCTAGCCACACGTAAATCGCAATCAATGGCATATAACTCGGCTTTGGAAACATTAAATGTGGGCAGGCCCAAAATACTGAAGGGAGCAGATTGGAATTATTCTTACTACCCCATTGTGTTTGAGTCGGAGCAGCAATTGCTGAAGAGTGTAAAGGACCTCAATGCCAACTGGATATACCCAAGGCGTTATTTTTATCCCAGTTTGTCCACTTTAGATTTTGTTGGCAAGTATGATGTGAAGGTATGTGAAGACATCTGCAAACGAGTGTTGTGCCTGCCTATGTATAATACTTTAAAAACTGAAGATATTGATTTCATTGCCCGGATACTGTTAAGGTCACAAAACAATTGATTATGAGCATTGCTATCATGCAACCTTATGTATTTCCATACATAGGCTACTTTCAGCTCATTTACGCTAGCGAGGTGTTTGTATTTTATGACGATGTGCATTTTATCAACAGGGGCTGGATCAACAGAAACAGGATCCTGGTAAATGGCAAGGATCAGCTCTTCACGATACCCTGTACAGATGCCAGTCAAAATAAACTCATAAAAGATGTAGCAATACAAGATGACCCGAAAACAATGAGAAATCTGCTTGCTACAATACGGATGACCTATAGTAAAGCTCCGTTTTTCCATGATGTTTACCAACTCATAGAACGGACGTTGCTGGCAAAAAAAGAAATAACAATATCCAGTTTAGCGATCGGGAGTGTTACAAACGTCTGTGATTACCTGGGGCTTAGAAAAACATTCAGGCTAAGTTCTACAGAATATGACAACCGGGAACTGAAAAAAGCGGACAGATTGATGGATATTTGCCATAAAGAAGGAATGAGCCACTACATTAACGCAGCAGGAGGAAAAGAGATTTATACAAAGGAGTATTTTAAAGCAGACAATATTGATCTTGACTTCCTGGTGCCACGACCAGTTGAATATGCCCAATTTAATCGGGCTTTTGTGCCATGGCTGTCGATAATTGACGTACTCATGTTTAACAGTATAGAGGAGATCAACGATAAAATTTTACCATCATTCAGTTTAGAATAAAGAAAACACAACCAAATGACATTAGCTGAAATAATAAAAGAATCTTTTTCTCTAAGAGAGCCGGACCAGAAAGATGAAGTAGTACTAAATACACTTGATGCATGGGAATCTATGGCCCATATGCTGTTTATAACAAGAGTAGAGGAAAATTTTGATGTGGAATTCACTGGGGAAGACATATTCGCTATGCAAAGCATCGGGGACATAAAAAGAGTATTGGCTGAAAAAGGAAAAATAATATGAATTTAAGTGCTGCCAACATATTGATAACCGGGGGAGCCAGCGGCTTGGGCAAGGCTATGGCTACCAGCCTGATTGGCAAGGCAGCTAATGTAATAGTAACAGATAAAAACACAGATCAGCTACAACAATTGCAGGAAGAATTTCCTGCAATAAAATGCTATACTGCGGACCTGACAGATTATGCTGCAGTTGAAGTAGTGATGGCTGAAATTTTCAAAGAATATGGCAAGCTGAATGTGCTGATAAATAATGCCGGGATCATACATAGTGAGCCACTCCTTAATATTTTATCGCGGGAAGAAGGAAAGCATAACTTAGAAAACTGGCGCAAAACTATTGATATCAACCTTAACGCCGTGTTTTATGTCACTTCGCATGTAGCGGAGAAAATGGTAAAAAGCCGGAGCAAGGGCGTGATAATAAATATCAGCTCCATATCTTCTTATGGCAATATGGGGCAATCCGCATATTCCGCGTCAAAAGCCGCAATCAATGCCCTTAC
>Ga0182030_10002428_pt1 | contig 39473 bp, 34 predicted proteins | sample 812S3MmetaG_FD_121299 | JGI IMG/M metagenome (GOLD analysis project Ga0182030, IMG submission 121299) | Permafrost microbial communities from Stordalen Mire, Sweden - 812S3M metaG (Illumina Assembly) | ecosystem: Environmental > Terrestrial > Soil > Wetlands > Permafrost | place: Sweden...
GTGTACGGACTGAAGGGTAACTGACCTCAGCGAACCCTCGCGAGAAGGTCCGACACGAGAACGTTCCCGGAGAAACAGTATGCCGGAGAGAGGACTCGAACCTCCGACCCGCGCATTACGAATGCGCTGCTCTACCAGCTGAGCTACCCCGGCGTCGAGGGCGGCTATGTTAACAGGCCGAAGGCGTTCGGCAACGGGTGGCAGCACAACCGGGAGGCGGAACTGCTGTGGCAGCGCCGGCTACGCCGGCTGCGCCAGCGCAGCCACCGCGGCCATCATCACCCGGGTGTGTTCCACCGGCGACCCGTGCGTCATCTCCAACTCGCCCAACCGCAGCGAGTTCTCGACTACGAGCTTGCCGCGCTCGAACCGGCGCTGCATGAATCGCGGTAGCGCGGTATCGATGTCGCCGCCGCGCGTAATCTCCTCGGCCAGCACGATGCCGTCCTCGACCGCCATGCCGGCACCGGAGGCCAGATGCGGCGTGGTCGCGTGGGCGGCATCGCCGATCAACACCACGCGGCCGCGGTACCAGGGATTGGGCAGCAGCACCGCTTCGAGAGGCCGGTAATTGATGGTGGAAGCGTTGGTCGTCAGCACCGTCTCCCGCACTTCGGGCGCGATGCCGCCCCACCCCGCCATCGCTTCATACAGGCGCCGCGGCTGATCCTCGACCGCTATCCAGGGATTGGAGGGCGAGCGCTGCAGCAGGAACATGTACATGCTCGAGCGCGAGACCGGATTGAAGCCGAGCTTCGAGTCCGGACCCATGTAGAAATGGGTGCGATCGAAACCGGCGGGTCGCTGGGCCACGATGCGATAGATGACCTGGCCCGTAAACTTCGGTCTGGGCGCCTCGGGAAATACGCGCTCGCGCATTTTCGAGTAGATGCCATCCGCCCCGACCACGAGGGCATAGCGCTCGCGATGGCCGTTGGTGAGTTTGACCTCGACGCCGCCGGGCACCTGGGCCAGCGTCTCGACCGTCGTTCCGAGACGCACGTGCGCACCGGAGGCCAGCGTGCGCGTCGAGAGGATCCGGTGCAGCTCCGGCCGCATGATGCCGCCCGTGCCGGGCAGGTCCGCGGCGATCGGCGGGAAGCGCATCTCCTCGATCAACTGCCCGTTCTGTGAGAAGACGTAGGCACCATCCCAGGTGGCGCCGTGCTGCTTCATCTCATCGAGCACGCCGAGGGTCTGCAGCGCACGCATTGTCGGACCGGTAATCGTGATCCCCGCGCCGTAGATCTTCCAGGCCGGATCAATCTCGACCAGGTCGACCGAGATCCCGGCCCTGCGCAGCGAAATCGCGCAGGACATCCCGCCGATGCCGCCGCCGACAATGAGCACCTTGTCGCTGCCAGCCAAATTGCTTCCTCAGCTAAGCCCTATGGGTTGTCGAGGCGCGGACAGCGCACACCGAGTCAGGCGTCACTTCGACGCCGCAAACGAATCACCAGATCGATGCCGGCAACCTCCATGCCTTCCGGCGGCTCCGGCAGGCGGCTGAACTGCACATCCTGCAGTTCCACATCATGCAACGCCCCGGTCTGCTCGTCGCGAAAATGGTAGTGCGGACCAATATTGGAATCGAACCAGGCGCAGTCACCATCGACACTGAGCTGTCGGATCAGTCCATGCGAGGCGAAGAGGTTCAGCGTGTTATAGACCGTGGCCTTGGAAACCTGCGCCCCTTCGGAGCGCAGCGCGTCCGCGATTTGCTCGGCGGAGAGGTGCTGCGGGGCAGACAGAAGAATGCTGGCAATACGCAACCGTTGCTCGGTAATCCGGATGCCGCAGGCCGACAATCGGGATGTGACCTCAGCGCGGCTCGATACGGATTTGGCAATTTCCATGCCCATGGCCACAGTATAGCGCCACCTTAGGAAGGGTCAGCCAGCGCTGGAAATGAACATAATAGACGGCAGTCTCAGACCGCTTCGCGTGCCCTGAGCGCCTTGGGCAGTCCGAACACCACGGTTTCCTCGATGCCCTTGAGCTCCATGGGCACCTGGCCACCCCAGGCTCTCAGGCGCTCGACCACCTGCTGCACGAGCACCTCGGGTGCCGACGCTCCCGCTGTCACACCGACGGTCGATGCGTGCGTAAACCACTCACGCTGCAGCTCGTCCGGTCCATCGACCATGTAGCCGGTCACGCCGTTGCGCCCGGCCAGCTCGCGCAGGCGGTTGGAATTGGAGCTGCTGCGTGAACCCACCACGATCAGCAGGTCGCACTCCGCCAGCAACTTCTTGACCGCATCCTGGCGATTCTGGGTGGCGTAGCAAATATCTTCCCGCTTGGGCGCCTCGAGCGAGGGAAAGCGCTCGCGCAGCGCCGCGACGATGTTGGCCGTGTCATCCACCGAAAGCGTGGTCTGGGTAACGAACGCCAGCCGCTCGGGATCGCGAACCTCGAGCCGTGCCACATCCTCGAGCCCTTGCAGCAGCTTGATCGTGCCGCCATGGCGGGTATCGAAACGGCCGATGGTGCCCTCGACTTCCGGGTGGCCTGCATGGCCGATCAGAATGACTTCCCGCCCCTCTCGCGCAAAACGGCTGACTTCCATGTGCACTTTGGTAACCAGCGGACAGGTGGCGTCAAACACCTGCAGTCCGCGGCGCGCCGCCTCCTGCTCGACCGCGATCGAGACGCCGTGGGCCGAGAACACCACGGTGGCCCCATCGGGCACCTCGTTGAGCTCCTCGACGAACACGGCTCCCTTGGCGCGCAGTCCATCGACGACGTGGCGGTTGTGCACTACCTCGTGCCGCACATAGATCGGTGAGCCAAACATGCGCAGCGCCCGCTCGACGATGTCGATGGCGCGATCCACGCCGGCGCAGAATCCCCTGGGGTTGGCGAGCACGATTTTCATGACGCGATCTTACCCGCCCCGGCGTCCCGACAGCCAGGTATCGAGCAGCAACAGCCCCGCTCCGACACAAATGGCGGAATCGGCCACATTAAAGGCCGGGAAGTAGTGCCGGTCCCAGTGGGCATAGATGAAATCGATGACATGACCAAGCCGCAGCCGGTCGATCACATTGCCGACCGCACCGCCCAGGATCAGCGCCACGGCTGTGGCCAGCACGCGCGCATGCGCCGGGATGCGCCGCAGCCAAAGGGCCAGCACGATGCTGACGATGATGGCCAGGACCGTGAAGAGCCAGCGCTGCCAGCCGGCTTCGTCCGCCAGAAAACTGAAGGCGGCGCCGGTGTTGTGCAGCCGCGTGATCTCGAGCACGGGCAGCACGCTCACTGATTCGAACATGGCCAGATGCCGCTCGATCAGGAACTTGGTGAGTTGATCGAGCGCCACAACGGCCACCGAGAGCACCAGGTAAGGCAGGCTGCCGCGCCCAGGAATCGCACTGTTCACGGACGCCCCCATCAGCTGAAGCGGCGCGATTCGCCGGGGAGTGCCAGATTGCCAACACAGCGAGCGCACAGTTCGGGATGCTCGGCCGATTGGCCGACATCGGGCCGATGGTGCCAGCAGCGCACGCACTTGGGATCGCCGGCAACGCTCACGCGCAGCCACACGCCCTCGAGCCCCGCCGCGGCCACGGCATCGGCCGGTGCCAGCTCGACGGGTGGGTGCACGATGGCGCGCGATGTGATCATGAAGAATCGCAGCTCCTCGCCGAGTGCGCTGACACGCCCGAACTGCGCCGCCGCGCACCAGACCTCAAGCGTAGCATCGAGCGGCGCACCGATCTCACCGCCCATGCGCAGCCGCTCGAGTTCGCGCGCCGCCGCGGTGCGCAGTGCGATCAGCGCGGTCCAGTCGATGTCGTCGGTCGGCAGCGCGGGCAGAGTGTGCCAGGTGGTCAGGAACACCGAGGCGGCACGCTCACCGCGCAGGTGACGCCACATCTCCTCGGCCGTAAAGGACAGGATCGGCGCCAGCCAGCGCACCACGCACTCGGCGATGTGCCACATGGCCGTCTGCGCCGAGCGCCTTGCCGTGCTCGCTACGGGGAGCGTGTAGAGACGGTCTTTGAGGATATCGAGATAGAGGCCGCCCAGATCCACGACGCAGAAATTGTGCACTTTCTGATAGATCAGATGGAAAGCATAGTCGCGGTAGGCCTGCGCGATCTCCTGCTGCAGCACTGCCGTGCGCGCAATCGCCCAGCGATCGAGCGCTACGAGCACCTGTCCGGGCAGCGCCTCGCGTGGATCGAAATCATGCAGGTTCCCGAGCAGGAAACGCACCGTGTTGCGCATGCGGCGATAGGAATCGCTCATGCGCTTGAGGATCTCCTGCGACAGGCTCATCTCGTTGGCGTAGTCGGTTGCCGCCACCCAGAGACGCAGCATGTCCGCGCCGAGCGTTTTCCAGATGTCCTGCGGCTCGATGCCGTTGCCTAAGGACTTGGACATCTTGCGGCCTTTCTCATCCACGGTGAAGCCGTGCGTCAACACGCCGCGATACGGTGCGCGCGCGTATAGGGCTTCCGACATCAGCAACGAACTGTGGAACCAGCCGCGGTGCTGGTCCGAGCCTTCCAGATACAGATCCACGGGCGCCTTAAAATCCGAGCGCATGGCTGGCACGCATTCAAATGAGAGCCCCGAGTCGGCCCAGACGTCCATGACGTCCATGAGTTTGTCGTAGTCCGCAGCGTCCGCACCGATGAGTTCTTTCGGGTCGAGTTCGAACCAGGCATCGATGCCGCGTTGCTGCACGCGCGCGGCCACCTCGAGCAACAGCTCCTGCGTGCGCGGATGCAACGCCGCGGTCTGCTTGTGCAGGAACAGGGCAAGCGGCAGGCCCCAGACGCGCTGGCGGGAGATGCACCAGTCGGGACGGTTGGCGATCATCGCCGTGATGCGCTGCTCGCCCCAGGCCGGCGTCCAGCGCACGCGGGTGATGTCATCGAGCGCGTGCGCACGCAGTCCTTTCTGATCCATGCTGATGAACCACTGCGGGGTAGCGCGAAAGATCAGCGGCGTTTTGTGCCGCCAGCAGTGCGGGTAGCTGTGCCGCAGCGTCTCCTGTCGCAGCAGCGCACCGCGACGCTCGAGTTCCTGCACCACCACCGGGTTGGCCTCATCGACGCGCAGCCCCGCCACGAGCGGGGTGCCCGCCACGAAACGCCCATCCGGCCCTACGGGATTGACCACCGGCAGCTGGTAACTGACGCCCACGACATAGTCTTCCTGGCCATGCGCCGGCGCGGTATGCACGGCGCCCGTGCCGGCCTCGAGCGTGACGTGCTCACCGAGAATTACCGGCACCTGGCGCTCGAGCCAGGGATGATTGAGCTTCAGGCCTTCGAGCGCGCGACCGGGAAACCGGCCGAGTTCGAGACCTGCGCCCAAGCCATAGCGCTCGAGCGAGGCGCGCGCCAGATCCGCTGCCAGCACCAGTACGCAGCTTACGCCGGCCCGTTCCACGCGCACGGCCACGTACGTGAATTCATCGCGCAGCGCGACCGCCTCATTGGCGGGCAGCGTCCAGGGAGTGGTTGTCCAGATGACGATGGAGACATGGTGCCCGACGGCCGCCTGATCGAGTCCGGCGCGGCGCGCGAAGTCTGTCGCGTCGACGACGCGAAAGGCCACATCGATAGCGGTGGAGGTGCGATCCTCGTATTCCACTTCCGCCTCGGCCAGGGCCGAGCGGCAGTCCAGGCACCAGTGCACGGGCTTGGCGCCGCGATAGAGATGACCGTTGGCGATGATCTTCCCGATCGAACGGATCTGCTGCGCCTCGTAGCGCGCATCCATCGTGAGGTACGGATTCTCCCAATCACCGAAGATACCCAGGCGTTTGAAGCCGGTGCGCTGCAGATCGATCTGCGAGGTGGCGAACGCGCGGCAGGCCGCACGGAACGCCGTGGCATCGAGTTTCTGTCCCGGCTTGCCGTGCTTCTTTTCCACCGCCAGTTCGATCGGCAGACCGTGGCAATCCCAGCCCGGCACATAGGGCGCATCGAAGCCGTCCATGGTGTGCGACTTGACGACGATATCCTTGAGCACCTTGTTGACCACGTGGCCCAGATGCAGCGGACCGTTGGCGTAGGGCGGCCCATCGTGCAGCACGAATGACGGTCGGCCCGCCGAAACTTCGCGGATGCGCTGATAGATATCGAGCGCGGCCCAGCTTTCAAGTTGCCGGGGCTCGCGGTTCGCCAGATCCGCTTTCATCGGGAAATCGGTCTGCGGCAGATTGACGGTTTGCTTGTAGTCAGTCACTCACGACACCTTGAACTTTCAGACGCCCAGGAGGCGGCGCGCGTCGGCTGCATCGCGATGCATCTGCGCGACCATCGCCTCCATCGAAGCGAAGGCAAACGTACTCTCGCCACGCAGCAGCGCGACGAACTCCACTTCGAGCTCGCAATCGTAGAGATCGCCATCGAAGTCAAACAGACATGCCTCGAGCAGCGGCCGGCCGCCTCCGGCCATCGGCCGCGTGCCGAGGCTTGCGACCGCGGGCCACGGCTCACGCACGGTCCCGGCCCCGCGCACCCATGTTGCATAAACCCCGGCCAGGGGCACGCGCCGGCGCTTGACCGGAATGTTCGCGGTCGGAAAGCCGAGCTTGCGCCCGAGCTGATTGCCATGTCGCACGCGGCCGCGCATCGAATAGGCGCGTCCGAGCAGGCGCTGCGCGGTAGCAAAATCCCCGGCACCCACCGCTGCGCGAACCCGGCCACTGCTGACGCGCTCACCACCGCTCTGGATCGATTCAATGACATCGAACGTCAGTCCGAAGCGCGCCGCATTCTCCACGCACCACTGCGCATTGGCCGCGCCGTGGCGGCCGAAGCGGAAGTCGTGACCGATCACGATGACCCGCGCCCGGGCAGCGCTCAGATGCTGCATGAACTGCTCGGCCGTCTGCGATCGCAGCGGCTCGGCGAAGTGCAGCAGGCACAGCCGCTCAAGTCCGGTGTGCTCGAGCAGGCGCCAGCGCTCGCGAAAATTGGTCAGCCGGGCCGGCGGATCGGCCGCCTGCAGATACTCGCGCGGCAGCGGATCGAAGCTCACCATCACGGCGGGCAGCTGTCGTTGCGCAGCATGATATAGCGCGCGCTCGATCAGGGCCCGATGGCCCAGATGCAGGCCATCGAAGCTGCCGATGGTGACGACGCAATCGCGGGAAGGGGCGGTTTCGAACCGTCGAATGAGCTGCATGGGCCTTGAAGTCAAAGCGTTGAATTATAGCCGGATTGCCCGCCCCGGCGCGCCCGCCGCAGGCACTTACGATTGACAAGTCCCAGGGGCTTCCCCACACTGCGCGGCTGTTCAAAGGAGCTTGGCGTGGCGAATACGAAATCTGCGGAAAAGGCGGCTCGGCAGGCGGAGAAACACCGCGCCCATAACGTGACCCTGAGGTCGCGCATGCGCACGGCCATCCGCAAAGTGGCCGACGCGGTCGCCAAGGGCGACAAGACCGGGGCGCAGGCCAGCTACAAGGCCGCCGTGCCCCTGATCGATACGCTGGTCAACAAGCGCATCATTCATCGCAACCAGGCCAACCGGCACAAGAGCCGCCTGGCTGCGCGCGTGAAGGCTGTATCGCTGGGATCGAGCGCCCGCTAACCGTCGGGCCTTAACTGTCGTCGCGGCGCGAACCGCCCGCGAGCAGACTGCCGAGCAGACCGCCGACGATCGCACCGCCCACCTGGCGTGCGATCATGGATCCGATATCCGGCCCGTCGCCCCCTGACCCGCCCTCGTCGTCTTCCTGCTCGATGCGCGAGACCACCCAATCGAATTTACCGCTGGTCACCGCGGCCTTGCAGTAGCGACACTCGCCGATCGCCGTGAGCTGCAGCGGCGCGCCGCAGCGCGGACAGGTGTTCTCGAGCGGACCCGGCTTGCCGGAAGTCGCGACTCCCACGGAACGCTGGAAGGTCCACTCCTCGCTGAAAGCTCGCGCCGTGCGATCGCCAAATACCACGCGCCCGGACTGATCGATCTCATAGTCGGCGCAACTGGCTGTGATGCGCACGGTCAGGTCGTCGAACACCTGTCCGTGCACTACGCGCGTGGGCAGGATGCGCTGGATCTGCAGATTCTCCATGACGTTGCGCCGGCCCTCGGACGCCATGGCCTCGAGCTGGCTACGCCACGCAAAGTAGGCGCCGGGACTTAAGAAATTGCGGCCCGCATCAAGGTTCTGCTTGCACCAGGCGTCCTGCAATGCCGTAAACCCGGTACGCACGCGGCCGCAGAACGCATCCAGCGCAAAATTGGCATCCGCGCCTTTGAGAGTCGCCAGCCCCTCATCGACCGTGGGCGCCGGTGTGCCCGCCAGCAGATCGAACCCATGCCCCAGAAAGGGCGCGGGCCCAACCGCGGAAACCACCCAATCCACGCTGCCATTGGTGACGCTGGCGCGGCAGTGCGTGCAGCTGCCATCCAGATTGAGCCGCAACTCCGCGCCGCAGGCAGGGCAGCGCGATGCGGTGACGCCACCGGCCACCGGAGTCTTGGCCGCAGCGGCCCGCACGAAGGTCCACTGCTCGCCGTGACGCGTGTCGGCACCTTCATCGGCCACCACGCGGTTCGCATCGTCGAGCATCTTGCCGCGATAGACCAGATCGAAATGCACCAGCACGCTCTGCTGCTGCTCGCCCAGCTCGGCATTCATGACGTGCACCGCGCGCACATTGAGACTCTCGAGCAGCTCGTGCCGATGCTGCGCCTTGGCCTGCGCGAGGCCCTGCGAAATCTGCGCGAACAGCGCATCGTTCAGATACGGGCGCAGAGCGTTGGTATCGTTGTTCCGGATGGCGCGCTTGACCAGGTAGAAGGTCATCTCCACGCGCTGCAGGAAACTCTCCATTTCGAAGTTCGGATCGTGCTCGCGCACAGCCGCAACGGCTGCAGTGACGGCAGCGGCTGCCGCAGGCGCGCCGGGCCGCCGCGCCTGCGAGGCATTGAGTGCACCGAGCACCGCGGCCCCGAGCGCCGCCCCCATGGCCTCGCGCGAGGCCGAACCTGCGGTGGGAGGCGACCCGGAGTTTCCGCGCTGCTGCACGCGGCGGACGATGTACCAGATGATCAGCGCGATGATGATCAGCGTGATCACACCGCCGATCGAACCACCCCCGCCGCCACCCGAATGCCCGCCGCCCGAAAAGCCGCCGCTGTGACCGCCGCCCCCGCCCCCGCCGCCGCCGTGGCCACCGCCACCGGCACGGCCGAACGCGGCCGTGGCCTCGCACAGCGCAAATAGCGCAAGCGCGCAACGCCTCGCCATGCGGGCCAATGATCTCTTCACGCGCCCTCGCGCCTCAGGCTACCGCGGTACCGCAATTGCCACAGAATTTGGAATTTGGCGCGACGGTGTTGCCGCACTGGGTGCAATGAGCCGCTTTGGGCGGCGCCAGGGTCGTGCCGCAGTTCGAACAGAATTTTGCCCCTGCGGCATTGGGGGTCTGGCAGGAGCCGCAGATCACGGTCGCCCCACCACCCGCCGGACCCGAACCACCGCCGGGCGCGGCGCCGCCGCCCGCATTGAAGCCTGGCGGCGGTGCACTGGGCACTGAGCCGATACCGGCGACGATGCCGCCAAGCCCCATGCCGATGCCGAGCGCCGCAGGTCCTGCGTTGCCGCCGGCAGCCGCGCCCTCGCCAATCCCCTTGAGTGCCGCACCGACGCCATACTCGCGAAAGCCGCCCGCGAGCCGGCTGTAGGCGGTGTCCTTGCGCAGGCCCTTGAGGGTCGCCTCGTCCTCGGGGCTCAGCGAAATCGTGACGTTGCCGAGCCGCGTGATCTTGATTCCATAGGGCGTGAGCGACGCCTGCACATCGGCCAGCAACGCGCTCTCGACCTCATCGGTGCGGGCAGCCAGTCCCAGAACCGGCCACTTCTGCTTGGTCAGCTGTTTGACGAGGCCCGTGCGCAGGGCCTTGAGAACCTGCTCGCGCGCCCAGTCGGTGATCATGTCATTGGTGCCCTGGCGCGTGCCGACTAGCTTCGTGATCAGCGTGGCAGGATCAGTGACCATGAGCGCGTATTCGCCGAAGACACGCAGTCCCACCGCGAGACCGGTCTCCGGGTCTTCGATGTTGTCGACCGTTCCGCCGAACGGGAGACTGACGAATTCGCGCACGCCGATGAAATAAAGCTCGGCGCGGTACATGTTGCCGCCGCTGGCCCAGTCGACGAGGTCGCCGAGGAAGGGAATCAGCTTGCCATCGAGCGTCGAGCGGCCCTGCGGCACCACGCCGGCCACCTTACCTTCCTTGATGAAAAGCGCCGTCTCATCCGGCTGCACGGTCACCTGCGTGAGCATGCGGATGGTCATGTCCGGCCACTTGTAGAGGATGTCGTCCTTGGCCGCATCGGGCCGCGCGATGAACTGGCGATTCAGATCGCCGCCGCCTTTGTTGCCGAATAAACTCACGATATGTCCTCCCTGTTCGTTGTCGCCTCGGGCGAGGCCGACATGTTACCCCTGCGGGGCCTCGTAGTCCTCGAGCGACAGTAGCAGTGACAGCCGCGAGTCGCCGCGCGCCACTTCACGCCAATGGCGTCCTTCCGGCCACGGCTCGAGCGCCCCGGCCAGCGCCCAGAACATGTTCAATGAGGAACTGACGCCCGCGCGCCGCAGTTCCGCAAAAGCGCGCACCGCGCCGCGCCGGCGCAGCTCGGCCACATCATGCACGCCGATCTGGGCCAGCATTTGCTCCGTGCGCGCGCCGAGATTGCGCAGGTCGCGCACGCGCAACCGCAGCTTGCCGGCGGCGATCCGTGCGCGGACCTTGCTGTTGCGCATCGGACCATCTTAGCGCGCTGTAGTGGCTGCGGCCCGGCGCTGCTCGAGGAACTGCATCAGCGCCTCGGCCAGCTCCCGCGTGCCGCGGCCGGTCGCGGCCGAAATCAGAAACCGCGGCCCGCGGTAACGCAGTCGCCGTGCGATGTCGGCGGCGAGTGCCTCGGCCTCCTCGTCCTGCAGCAGGTCACGCTTGTTGATCACCAACCAGCGCGGCTTCTTCGCCAGATTCTTATCGAATCTCTTGAGCTCGTTGACGATCGAGCGTGCATCGCGGACAGGGTCGGCGCCCGGATCCGGCGGCAGCATATCGACCAGGTGCAGCAGCACACCGGTACGCTGCAGGTGCTTGAGGAAGCGGATGCCCAATCCTGCGCCGTCGGCCGCGCCTTCGATCAGACCGGGGATATCGGCCATCACGAAGCTGCGGTGCTGACCGCAGTACACCACGCCCAGATTCGGATAAAGCGTGGTGAAGGGATAATCGGCTACCTTCGGCCGCGCCGATGAGATAGCCCGGATCAGCGTGGATTTGCCGGCGTTGGGCATTCCGAGCAGCCCGACATCGGCGATGACCTTCATCTCGAGTGTGAGCGTGCGCCGCTCGCCCGGTAGTCCGGTTCCAAACTGACGCGGGGCGCGGTTGGTGCTGGACTTGAAGCGCGTATTGCCCCAGCCGCCCTTGCCGCCCTGCGCGACCTTGAGCTCGGCGCCCGCCGCCGTCAGGTCCCCGAGCTGCTCGCCGGTGTCGGCATCGGCCACCACGGTGCCCACCGGTACCGCGATGTAGAGATCCTCACCGCCGCGACCGGTGCAGCCGTTGCCGGAACCACCCTCACCCGATCGGGCCTTGTAAGTGCGCTGAATGCGGAAATCAGCCAGCGTGTTGATGCCCTCGCCCGCGCGCAGCCACACGCTGCCGCCCAAGCCGCCGTCGCCGCCGTCGGGTCCGCCGAAGGGAACGAATTTTTCGCGACGAAAGCTAATCGAGCCACGGCCGCCATTTCCGGCCTGCACTTTGAGCTTGGCTTCATCGACGAATTTCATTAGAGACTACGGCGCGCACCTTCGGCCCAAGACACAGTGCCGCAGTGAAGGCGGTTGGCAGAGGATGCGCTCGAGCCAGCGTCGATCAATTAAAAACCCCGGACGGACCGGGGTTTCCATTGCAAATATCGCCTGCCGGCACGATCGCTTCAGTTCACTTTTGTCGATTGCGGCGGCGGTGCATCCGTCAGCACGCGCACGTACAGGCGCTGATCGGCGCCCTTGACGTGAAAGTCGACGCGGCCCGTGGCGGTCGCAAACAGCGTGTGATCCGTGCCGATACCGACGTTGTCGCCCGCGCGAACCTTGGTGCCGCGCTGACGGACGATGATGTTTCCCGACAGTACCTGCTCCCCGCCGAAGCGCTTGACGCCCAGGCGCTTGCTGTGGGAATCGCGACCGTTACGAGTGCTACCGCCTGCTTTCTTGTGTGCCATTTGAGTGCTCCTGCGCCTAGGGTGCGCTGATCTCGGTGACCCGCACCTGCGTGAAGTGCTGGCGATGAGTCTTCTGCCGCATGTAATGCTTGCGGCGCCGGAATTTCACGATGACGACCTTGTCGCCCTTGGCGTGCTTCTCGACCGTGGCAGTGACCTTGCCACCCACCAGCAGCGGCTTGCCCAGGCGCACGATGTCGCCGTCCGCGACCATCAGAACCTCATTGAATTCGACCGTCGAGCCGGGTTCCGCACTGAGCTTTTCGATGCGCAGTACGCCACCCTTCTCAACCCGATACTGTTGGCCGCCTGTGGCGATGACCGCGTACATTGTCCCAAGCTCCGTGTGTATAGACTCTCCAGGGTTGAGCACCGGACGGTCAGAGAGACACCGCCGGGACCTGCTGAGAGTGCGCAAAGGACGCGCATTCTAGCGATGCTGGAACGGCGGGTCAAACGACGCATTCTCTTGGAGAAACAGAGTGTTGAGCAGCGATCCCGGCAGCCGTGAGGCGCTCCAGAGCATCCGCACCCTGGTGCACAGGGAGCTACTGGCCGTCGATGAGGCCATTCGGCGGGGTTTCCACAGCACCGTGCCCCTGGTTGACCAGGTGGCCGAGCACATCATTGGCGGGGGCGGCAAGCGCCTGCGACCGCTGCTGGTCGTCCTGGCCGGGCGGGCGTGCAGCAGCACCGAGCCGGCCTGCATCCATGCCGCCGCCTTCATCGAATTCATCCATACCGCCACCCTGCTGCACGACGATGTGGTCGATATGTCGGTGCGCCGCCGCGGCCGCGACACGGCCAATGAGATCTATGGCAACCAGGCCAGCGTGCTGGTGGGGGATTTCGTCTATTCCCGGGCCTTCCAGCTCATGGCTGCCTCGCGCTCCCAGCGCGTCATCGAGATCATGGCCGATGCCACCAACCTGATCGCCGAAGGCGAGGTGCTGCAGCTCATCAACGCCCGCGACCCGGATACCACCGAGAACCGGTACCTGGAGGTCATCCATCGCAAGACAGCGCAGCTCTTCCAGGCCGGCGCCGAAGTTGCCGCGGTGCTCAGCGGGGCCAACACCGTGCTGCAGCGCGCCCTGTCCGACTACGGACGCCACCTAGGAATTGCCTACCAGCTCATCGACGACGTGCTCGACTATCAGTCCGATCCGGCCCTCAGGGGCAAGAACCTCGGCGACGACCTGGCCGAGGGCAAGCCCACGCTGCCTCTTATATATGCGCTTCGCCACAGCGACCCGGAACAGGCCAGCAAGATCCGGGAGATCATCAAGAGCGGCAGCCGGGAGGGCACCGAGTCGGTAATGCGCACAATTGAATCGTCAGGGGGCCTTGAGTACACTGCGCGGCTCGCGCAAACCGAGGCCGATCAGGCGCTTGCCGCTCTGGCGGTCCTACCCGACACGCCTTACCGGGAAGCTCTGGCGGCGCTGGTCCGCTTCGCGGTGGCGCGCAAGCACTAGCTCCCGCGTCGACGATTAATTTCGGGGTGTAGCTCAGCCTGGTAGAGCACTACGTTCGGGACGTAGGAGTCGCAGGTTCAAATCCTGTCACCCCGACCACTTCGATACTTTATTGGACTTTGTGTCGCGCTCTGAAAGCGCCCAGGAATCTGTAATGCCTCGTACAACTGCTCTTTCTGATATCCGCAATATCGGCATCATCGCCCACGTTGATGCCGGTAAAACCACAACTACAGAGAGAATCCTGTATTACACCGGGCGCAAACACACGATCATCGATATTCATGACACCAAGGACCTGAAGACATCGACGACCACCGACTATCTGGAACAGGAGCAGAAGCGCGGTATCACGATCCAGAGTGCCGCGGTGTCCGCCTTCTGGCGCGAGAAGAAAATCAATCTGATCGACACTCCGGGGCACGTGGACTTCACAATCGAGGTCAACCGGTCACTGCGCGTACTCGATGGCGCCGTGGTGGTGTTCGACGGAGTGGCCGGCGTTGAGCCCCAGTCGGAGACCAACTGGCGTCTGGCTAATAACTACGATGTGCCGCGCCTCTGCTATGTGAACAAGATGGACCGTAAAGGCGCCAATTTCGTACGCTGCGTTGACATGATCAAGAAGCGGCTCGGCGCTCGCCCGCTGCCGGTTCAGCTTCCGATTGGTTCGGAAGAAGACTTCAAGGGTATGGTCGACCTGGTTGAGATGAAGGCGCTGGTTTGGGAGTCAGACGACAAGGATGCTGAGTGGCAGAGTCTGGATGTGACGCCTGAGCTCGCCGACACGCTGAAGATTACGGTCCCCAGCGACCGCAAGCTCCTGGCTGAGATCGCCAGGTATCGCTCCGAGCTCGTCGATACCTGTCTCGAACAGGACGATGAGGCCATGGAGGCGTATCTGACGCATGGGACCATCCCCTCCGCCGAGGTACTGCGCAAGGCGCTGCGCAAGGGCACGCTGAACTCCGCGTTCACGCCCGTGCTGTGTGGCTCCTCATACAAGAACAAGGGTGTGCAGCAGGTGCTGGATGCGGTAGTCGACTATCTGCCGGCTCCCACCGATGTGCCTGCCATCAAGACGGTCAATGCCGACGGCGAGCCGACCGGCGAGCGCAAGACCAGCGACGATGAGCCATTTTCGGCGTTGGCGTTCAAGGTTATCAACGACGTTTACGGCGCCCTGACCTTCATCCGTGTCTACTCGGGCGTGTTGACCAAAGGCGCCTCGGTGCAGAACTCTACGCGCGGGAAGCGCGAGAAGATCGGCCGCATGGTGGAGATGTTCGCCAAGGAAGCTAACCCGATTGAAGAGGCACGCGCTGGCGACATCGTGGCGCTGGTGTCTCTGGCGGATACTGAAACTGGCGATACATTGTGTGACAGTGCGAACCCGGTGATCCTGGAGCGCATGCGCTTTCCGGATCCGGTCATCAGCGTATCGGTGAAGGCGAAAGTCAAGGCTGAGCAGGAAAAGTTCGGCGCGGCTCTGGGCAAGATGGTTCGTGCCGATCCGTCCTTGCATCTGGAAACCGATCGTGAGACCGGCCAGACCATCCTGCGTGGCATGGGCGAGCTGCATCTGGAAGTCACGCTCGATCGTATGCGCACGGAATTCGGCGTCGAGGGTGTCATGGGCGAGCCGCAGGTTGCGTTTCGCGAGACCTTCACTCGAACCGTTGAAGAGAAATACACCCACAAGAAGCAGACCGGAGGTTCGGGCCAGTTCGCCGAAGTTTGGATCACCTTCGAGCCGCTGGAACGCGGTGCGGGCTTTGAGTTCGTCGATGACACTTCCGGGGGCTCGGTGCCGAAGGAGTTTGTACCGGCGGTGGAGAAAGGCTTGCGCATGCAAATGGAAGACGGCGTGCTTGCGCACTATCCGACGGTGGATTTTCGGGCAACGCTGACCGACGGCAGCTATCACGATGTCGACTCCAACGCGTTGACTTTCGAAATCGCAGCCAAGGCGGCCTTTCGTGAAGGTATTCGCATGGCCGGACCGATCCTGCTCGAGCCAGTGATGAAGGTCGAGACAGTGACGCCTGAGGACCATCTCGGGGATGTGATCGGCGATCTCAATCGTCGGCGCGGGACGATTCAGGACCAGATCGAGCGTGGCACCAACATTGCCGTGGTTGCTGTAGTGCCCTTGTCGGAAATGTTCGGCTACATCGGGCAGTTACGCAGCATGACCAGCGGTCGGGCTTCGTACACGATGGAGTTTTCACACTATGACCCGGTACCACGGCAGGTTGCCGAAGATGTGATTGCCGAGGTGAACAAGGCGAGGACCACTGCGGCATAACCTTCAGACAACGTATGGCAACGGGTGCGCCCTTATTGGCTGGTGGGAAGACAGCACGTGGGTTGGATGAGGGCCACCTCGTCCAGGAGATCTCCGCCACCGTGCGTTGCCGCACCGACTTCATCGCCCGCTCCGGTTAGCTTGCATTCCCTATTACGAACGGACGAGCCGATATGAAAACAGACGCACAGCTCAAACAAGACGTCATCGCCGAGCTGGCTTGGGAGCCTTCGGTCAACGCCGAAAAGATCGGAGTGGAAGTTGAGGGCGGAATTGTGACCTTAGCGGGCCACGTCGATAGTTACTCGGAAAAAGTCCATGCCGAGCGAGCAGCGCAACGCGTATCAGGCGTCAAGGCGCTGGCTGTCGAGATGGAGGTCAGACTGCCTGGATCGAACCAGCGCACTGACGCCGACATTGCAAGATCGGCTCAGAATGTTCTGGAGTGGACCAGCTATGTGCCTGGCTCAGTCAAGGTGAAAGCGGAAAAGGGCTGGATCACTCTTTCAGGTGACGTGGAGTGGGACTATCAACGAAAGGGCGCCAGTGATGCTATCAGACATCTGATGGGCGTCACCGGCGTCAGCGATGAGATCGCCATCAAACCCAGAGCGTCGGTCAGTGCTGTCAAAGCGGACATCGAGGCTGCCCTGAAGCGTCATGCTAAGGCGGAGGCGCAGCACATTACGGTGGAAGTACATGGCTCCGATGTGACGCTCGGCGGTAAGGTTCACACGTGGTCCGAACGCGAGCTGGCGGCCAGTTCCGCCTGGGCAACTCCCGGTGTGCGAAACGTGGTCGACAACATAACCATCGCCTACTGATGCGGAAGGAGGGCCGCACCTGCGGCCTTCCGTCTGGTAGCATCTCAATCATCACGGTCCGATGCCGTCGGACACTTCGTCGTACGCACAATCTATGCAACATTGAGCGAGGTTAAATTGAGCAGCACTGACCAATCAGACCACGTCTGTGTCCTAAGCGTCTTAGCGTGAGCGAACATCTCACTCACAAGCTCAAGGCGCTCCACCAGAGTGTCCTCCACGGCAAATTGCCGCGCAATTTACATTGGACCGATACCCTGGAATTGATTGGGCATCTGGGCCATGTGCAGCCACAAGGTGGAGACGAATTCGCCTTCGTGGTCGGAACGCAAAGAGAATTGTTCAAGCGCCCACACACGCCTGAGATGGGTGTCGAGGAGGTATCGCGACTGCGACGATTCCTAAAGAGAGTGGAGGCTGAATCGCCGCCGACGGCGCTTGCGCCAACCTCTCGCATGGTCGTCGTAGTCGATCACCACTCTGCCCATATCTACCAACTGCCCTTCGGCAGTCAAGCTGGGGTGACGATCAAGCCGTACGATCCGCATCACTTCCACCATCACCTGATTCATCGCAAGGAGGCGCACTATCAGGGTGACCGCGTTCCCGAAGAGACCTCCTTCTATGAAGAGGTGGCCAAGTCATTGGTGCCAGCGGATGAAATTGTATTAGTCGGACACGGAACCGGAAAGAGCAGTGCCCTGGACGTCCTGGTGGAGCACTTGAAGAATCATCACTCCGAACTTTCCCGGAGAGTGATAGCCACCGAAACAGTCGACCTTTCTGCGCTGACGCCGCCCGAGGTGGAGGCCATTGCGAGACGCCTCATGAACGCGCCTCCCACGGTGGAGCTTCCGCGATAAGCTGATACCTGGTTGCCGCAGGAGGGTCGTCCATGCATGCCATGGTACTTAGCCACGTCAAGGGCCCGCTCGAATGGACCGAACTTGAGGATCGCCGGCCGGGGCCGAGCGAAATTCGCGTCCAGGTCGCCGCCTGTGGCGTCTGCCGGACGGATCTGCATGTTCTGGACGGAGAACTTCCGCACCCCGTATTCCCGATCATTCCTGGGCACGAAATCGTCGGCCGGATCGATGCCATCGGCGCGGGCGTCAAGGGCCTGGAATTGGGAGAAAGGGTGGGCATACCCTGGCTTGGCCATACGGATGGCATCTGTCCCTATTGTGTGATGGGTCGCGAGAATCTCTGCGATCACCCGCTCTTTACCGGATTCACGCGCGATGGCGGCTACGCAACCGCAGCCATCGCGGACGCACGCTTTTCGTTTTCACTTGGGGAAGCCGGAAGCGACATGTCGCTGGCACCATTGTTGTGCGCCGGATTGATCGGCTGGCGTGCGCTGGTCATGGCGGGCGAGGCCAGGAAGTTGGGGCTATATGGCTTCGGTGCTTCGGCTCACATTCTGGCGCAAGTCGCCAAATGGCAGCGGCGATCTGTTTACGCTTTTACAAAGCCTGGTGATGTGCGCACTCAGGCGTTCGCCTTGAGCCTGGGCGCCGCCTGGGCCGGCGCCTCGGATGAGAGCGCGCCAGAGCCCCTCGATGCAGCGATCATTTTCGCCCCAGTCGGCGCCCTGGTGCCGCAAGCGCTCAAAGCAGTGCGCAAAGGCGGACGTGTCGTCTGCGCGGGCATTCACATGAGCGACATTCCAGGCTTCCGATACGGCCTGCTATGGGAGGAGCGCGAACTGCTCTCGGTCGCGAATCTCACCCGCAAGGACGGACTCGATTTCTTGCGTCTCGCGCCGCAGATCGGCATCGCCGTCAAGACAACGCGCTATCCGCTGCAACAGGCCAACGAGGCGCTCGCCGATTTGCGCGCTGGACGATTCGAAGGCGCCGCGGTGCTGGTGCCCTGAATCGGCTTGGTGTGGCAACGCACCGACCACGCGCCCGCGGCCCGATAGCATTCGGCCCACACCTCCGCCCCCCATTGCCCTGTCCCCGCACGGCACCCCTTTTGGAGAGCCTTGATGCCGACGATTCGACGAGTCCTGGTTGCTGTCGGGGCACTGTACGCCAAGTCGCTTCCCGCAGTACTTAAGGCTGCGCAGATTGCGCAAGCGTGCGGGGCGCAGGTCGAACTCTTCCACAGCCTCGATGCGCCCGTTTACGCGGATCTGAACGGTTTGCGCGATTTCAGCATGGCTGATCTGGAACGGGAACTGAAGGTGCGGGCTTTGCTTCGGCTGGAGGACATTGCCGATCGCCTCCGGCAGCACAGTCTAACGGTAAGCGTCTACGCCGAATGGGACTTCCCCGCCTATGAGGCGATCGTTCGCCGCGCGTTGCACATCAAGGCGGATCTCATCGTCGCGTCGGGGCAGGCGGCTCGGCACCGCTTCCCCTCCTTGATGCGCCTGACGGACTGGGAACTCGTACGCTTAAGTCCAGTCTCCGTTCTGTTGGTTAAGAACCCTCATCCGTACCGTCATCCGGCGGTGCTCGCCGCCGTCGATCCGAGTCATGCATTTGCCAAACCGCTGCAGCTGGACAAGCAAATCCTGGCGGCCGGGAACCTCTTGAGCCGCGCGTTGCAGGGAAGTCTGCACGCCGTTCATGCCTATGCCCGGGTGAGCACGCTTCCCGACACGCCTATCACCCCGGCGGTCATCAACGGGCTTGAGCGACAGGCGCAACGCGCCGCCAAGGCCGGCTTCGACCGGGCGCTTCGCTCGACACGGATCGCACGCTCGCGCCGATATTTGATTGCGCGCGACCCCATCAACGGGATCCTCGAGGGGGTTCGACAAAGCCGCTGCGCCATCATTGTCATGGGTGCCGTATCCCGCACGGGTTTCAAGCGCCTTCTGATCGGCAACACCGCGGAGAGAATATTGGACGATTTGCGCTGTGACGTGCTGATCGTGAAGTCGCCCAAGTTTCACAGCCGGGTACCTGGTGCCTCGCGCAGCGCGAGCCTGCTGCTGTCGCCGCCGAGCAGCTCGCTTGGCTACTACTGACCAGGCCATACCTTCAACTCACGGCCGCTCCTCGTCACGCTGTATCATTCGAACGTCCATACAGCCGCTGCCGACTGCAATCTGCGACTTTTGCAGGGCCTCCACCACACGCAGGATTACGTCCGATCGCACAGTGTAAATCTGTGTAAAGTCGTCAATCGCGAAGGTCAATTCATACTCGACCAGCGCATCTTCGAATCCACGGGCATAGGCTGTCGGTGTGCTGCGGGCCGCAATTCCGCCGCTGGCGCCCGCGGCCGACTGCAGCGCTTCGATCACCCGCGTCGGCGCAACCGCATGATCGATCTTGATGGCTACCGTGCAAAGATGAGCGTCGTTCAGCCGACGATGATTCGTGATTATGGATTTGGCGGCAATGCTGTTCGGCACCACGATCAGATCGTTGGACGCCGTCTTTATCCGGGTAGCGCGCCAATTGATTTCGATAACCTGGCCCTCAACGTCGTTGGTGACCGTAATCCAGTCACCTGCGCCGAATGGACGCTCGATATTGATCGCCAGACCCGAGAACACATCGGACAAAGTATTCTGCAGAGCCAGACCCAGAATGATTGCCAGCACGCCGGAAGTCGCCAGCACGGTGGAAATGGGCTGCTTGAGAACCGTATCCACGATGCCGACCAGCGCCACCAGATACACCAGGACCGAGGCGAGATCGGCGAACAGGCGTCGCGCGTGCGGTTCATTGTCGACCGGAAACAATGTACGGCGAAGGATCAGGTTGAGCACGCCATTGACCAGCCACGCGCCCAGAATCCACCACGCGACACCGAACAGCTCAATCGGCAGCCGCGGTATCCCCAGGGGATTCCCCTGGCGCGGAAACAGCGCGGTGATCAACATCAGCACGCTGGTGCCCCACAACAGCGAACGATACAGGCGTAGCAAGCGTGTGAGGCCGCAGACGAAAAGCGCCGCCGCGCCTATCAAGATGACCGTCTCAGTCCAACCGATCAACATGCCAATGCCCGAGCGTCAGGATCAGCAAATGCGCGGCAGCGGATCATCTTCCAACTCATCGAGCACGCGCTCGCCGCCGAACGCTGTCTCCAGAATGACCTGCGGTGGGCCGATGCTGATTTTGCCGATCACCGCGGCCGATGGGGCTTCGGTGCGGAGCTTTGCCAGGGCGTCTTCGACTGTCTCCGGCGCGACCACTGCGACGATTCGACCTTCGCACGCCAGATACATGGGATCGAAGCCCAGCAACTCGCACACGGATTGGACGGAGTCGCTTACGGGGATCTGCGCTTCCGAGAGGCGGACGGTGAGGCCCGTGGCGCGGGCGAGTTCATGTGCGACCGTCGCGAGCCCGCCTCGTGTCGGATCGCGCATAAATCGCAGACCGGTCGTGGTCATCAGAGCCTGGGCCTGCGGCAGTACGCTGGCAGCGTCAGATGCCAGATCACCGCGCAGGCCGAATTCCTCCCGCGCGAGCAGGACTGCCGCGCCGTGATTGCCAATCGGACCGCTGACGAGAATGCAATCGCCAGCGTGCACACGATCCATGGCAAGACACGTACCGTGAGCGCGGAAGCCAACTCCGGTGGTGGCGAGGTAGATCCCATCGCAGTCACCGCGGCCGACAACCTTGGTATCGCCTGCAACGACCGCCACGCCACAATCGCGCGCCGCCTTTGCGAGCGCGTCGATCACGCGCCGAAGCAGCGCGATCTCCAGGCCCTCCTCCAGAAATACACTCAGCGTCATGAATCGCGGCAACGCACCGCTGACAGCAAGATCGTTGACCGTGCCATGGACGGCCAGGGAACCGATGTTTCCACCCGGGAATTCAAGTGGCTTGACTGTGAACCCATCTGTCGTCACGACGAGCTCGCGATTGCCGGGGATGGGTAAAGACACCGCGTCAGCTCTGACATCGAGTTGCGGGTTAGCGAGCGCCGGTACGAACAGCTCTTCGATCAGCTCGCGCATCAGGCGGCCGCCGTTGCCGTGCGCCAGCCTGATATGGGTGTCGCGAAGCTTAGATGTGCGCGCCATGGACGGCAGCAGCTTCGATCAGTTGGCCGTAGCTGATGCCGGCGTCGTTGACTGGAAGCCGCTGGGGTATCAATACCTCGAAGCCCTCATCCATCAATAGCGCCTGTGCCCGCTCGGTCAGCACACGATTCTGGAATACCCCGCCGCTGAGGCCAATGCGCCTCACGCCGCTGTCATTGCGCACGGCAAGGGCTTGCTCGCACAGGGTCTGAGCGAGGCTTGCATGAAACATTGCGGCGCGCGCCGCGGTGTCGCAGCGCTGATCCAGCATCGCACGTACGAGCGGCGCCCAGTCGCTGCGCCACACGCCCAAAGCATCGCGCGCTAGCGGCATGGGCAGTGGGTGGGCGGGCTCCTCGCAGAGCGCCTCCAGGCACGTCGGGGCTTCGCCTTCGTAACTTGCATGCAGGCAAATGCCAACCAGCGCCGCCGCGGCATCAAACAGGCGACCCACCGCGGTAGTCGGCGGGGCATTTACACCGCCGTCGAAGGCGGCACGCAACAGTGGGCTGCTGAGACTCTCGCCCGCCGGCCACGCCTGGTCGGACTCCCAGCACAACGCAAGTGCCGAGCGCCACGGATCGCGCGCGGCGCGCTCCCCGCCCGGCAGCCGGAAAGGCCGGAAACTCGCCACCCGGCTCCAGTCGCCGGGGCGCCCGAGGATGCCCTCGCCGCCCCACAGCGTCCTGTCCGGGCCCAGGCCGACGCCATCCCAGGTAAAGCACAACAACGGCTCGTCGCTCGGATATTCGCCGGCGACCGCGGCAGCGTGCGCATAGTGATGCCAGATCCGCATGGTCGGCAGCCCGGATTCGTGCGCCCAGCGCGTATTGGGAAAGTCAGGATGGGCATCGTGTACTACGCACTGAGCGCGGACGCCGTAAAGCTCCTGTAAATCGCGAGCGACTTGGCCGAAGACCGCCCGAGCCCGCGGGCTCGCGAGATCGCCAATGTGCGGGGACACCACGGCTCGATTGTCCCAGGCCAGCGCGACGGTGGCTTTCATGTATGCCCCTACGGCGAGAGTCGGCACCGGCATGCGCTGCGGCAGTTCGAATTCCTGCGGTGCGTTGCCGCGTCCAAGCCTCACCGGCCGCACCACAGCCGCGACAACTCGAACGACAGAATCGTCTGCCGGACGCGCAATCGGGCGATTATGGTGCAAATATCCATCGGCCACCTGTCCGAGCCGCTCATGAACTTCCTCCGGTTCGGTCAGAACGGGTTCACCGCTCACGTTGCCGGATGTCGCGACCAGCGCGGCGCCGAAGTCCTCGAGCAGTAAATGATGCAGCGGGCTGTAAGGGAGCATCAGGCCGAGTTCGCGCAACCCCGGCGCTACCGCGGTGGCGATGAGGCTGTTCGGACGCAGCCGCAGGAGTACGATTGGTCGCACGGCGTCACACAGCGCGGCCGCCTGCAAGGATGACAATTCTGCCAGGCCGCGGACAAGGTCCAGCCCATCGGCGCCGCACCAGGGGACCATGACCGCCAATGGCTTCCGCGGTCGTCCCTTGCGCAATCTCAGCCTGGCGACCGCGCTTTCGTTCGAGGCATCGCAAACCAGGTGATAACCACCGACGCCGCGCAGCGCGACAATCTTGCCATGCCGCAGAGCCGAGATCGCGGCGGCCAGTGACACGCCGTCGCCGTGGAGTATGCGCGTTTCATCGCGCCAGGTCAGGCTCGGCCCGCACGCGGCACAGGCGAGGGGCTCGGCATGAAAGCGTCGATCGCGCGGATCGGCATACTCGGCTGCACACTCATCGCATAGCCTGAAGCCATCCAATGTCGTGTTCGATCGATCGTACGGAAGCCGACGAATCAGCGTGTAGCGCGGTCCGCACTGCGTACAGTTGATGAATGGGTAACGGTGGCGTCGCGCGCCTGGATCTCGCAATTCGGTCAGACATTCATTGCAAGTGAACAGGTCTGCGGGAACGTGTATATGAGTGCCAGCACCGATGCCACTGGCAAGGATTCCAAAGTCCCCGTCCGAGCCGATCCGGTCCGCTTGCACCTCAATCAACTGCGGACGCGCAGCGGGTGGCGCGCGCGTCAATAGCGCCTGCCCGAACGCCTGCAGCGCTTCCGCGGAGCCTTGTGCGCGGATTTCAACCTCGCCGCCGTTATTGCGAACCCAGCCGCTGAGGTTCGATTGATTGGCGAGCCGGTACACGAATGGCCGAAAGCCGACGCCCTGCACGCGCCCGCCGATTCTCCATCGTCGTGCCTCGACCGTGGATGCGGCGAATGCTGGCGGTTGAGTTCGGGCGGCACCGGCGCTCATGCGCCTGCCGACTCCAGCCGTCTTGGAACACTCGCGCGCCGGTGCCGGGCCAGATGCAGCGGTGTCCAGGCATGCGGTGTGCGGTGCACGAAGCGATGTCGCGCGATGTGGTAACTCGGATCAAAGCCGTAGAAGTTCATGCGCATTTGCGCCAGCTCATCGCTCCTGAAATGTGCGAGCGGGCGCCGCGCCTCATCGCGCGCACGCCGCGCGCGTTTCTCGCCGAGCGTCAGCTTGAACTGATCGCCCGAGGCGAGCTCGGCGGCATGGGCGTCTATCAGCGCCAGAAACCGAGCCGCATCCGGCCCTGCATGCCCATCGATCAACCCCAGAGCGAGAGCCTCCGTCGTGCCCAGCGGCAGGCGTCCGGTTGTAATCGTGTGCGCCTGCACTGTGCCCACTCTCTGTGGCAGCGTGTAGGTCCAATATTCGGATCCGTAAAGATTTCCCATATTGCGATAGTGCGGATTGAGCACGATGCCGCTGCGCGCCAGCACGCGATCGGACGCAAGGGCCAGAAATACTCCGCCGGCCGCCGCGTTGCCGTGCAATGCCGCGATCGTATGATGGGTGTCGGTGGTCAGGATGTCCTGAACGAGGTCATCGATGCAGTTGATATTGTCCCATGAGGCATCGGCGGGGCTGTCGGATCCCTCGATGCAATGCAGATGCATGCCGTTGCACCAGAAGTCAGAACCGCCCATCAGCACGATGACCCGCGTCGGCCGCCCGCGTGCGTGCGCGTAGGCGGTGCGCAGACGCTCACATTGCACGGCACCGAGCGCACCGTTGTAGAAATTAAAGTGCAGAAAGCCGGCCGTGCCGCGCTCCTCGTATTGGATCTCCTCATCCCGAAACACATCCCCCGTATCGAGAACTTCGACATCGCTGCGCGGCAGTGATTCGGCGAAGGCGCCCAGGGCGCGTACCGCCGGAGGCTTGAAGCTGCGCCGTCCACGCTCCTCCGGCTGCAATTGGCCAATCCAGACCGCGCCATCGCTGGTAGCGCGGCAGATTGCCTCGTGGCGGCGAGCAATAAGCATTCCGGGGGGACCGGTCATTCCCGCGGCGGGGCGGGCGTCGAACAGACGGAAGGAACGATCGAACAGCAGATCCTCGACACCGGGAAAGCCATCGCTGCAGTGAATCTTGCGCAACACCGTTGCGGTATCATCCTGGCCCCAGTCGATTGCACGCTGCGCCTGTGGCAAGTGCGGCTGCCAGTTGCCTTCCGGTCCATCCTTGACGCTGAACAGCGGACCTAAGCTGCCCTCCATGCGGGCGAGTGCCGCCCGTACGGCGATGACGGCCGCTTCGGTCACCTCGTACCGGTATAAGCTGCTCTTGCGGGCGATCCGCATTGCAAACGCCGCGTGCGCCCAGATCGGTCCGGCATCCAGTTCCGAAGTTGCCTGGAGCACGGTAACACCCCACTCGCCTACTCCGCGCAGGATCGCCCAGTCGAGCGCGGTCGGGCCCCGATCACCGGGCGGCCCGGGGTGTACGATGAGGCAGGGACAATGGCGCCAGATCGACGGCGGAATGGCGCGTTTCAAAAACGGGGCGAGAATCAAGTCCGGCCGGAACAGGTCGACCGCCTGGCACGTGACATGCTCGTGGATATCGATCTCGACCGACAGCTCATGGCCATCCTGCTGCAACTCAACAAATAGCCGCTGCGACAAGCTATTGAAGGAGTGGACGAGTAACAGAATGCGCATCAGAGCACCTGCGGGATTATTCCGCGGCGGTACTTGTAATAGGCCGCGCAAGCACCTTCCGCGGACACCATGCAGGATCCGATCGGATCACGCGGCGTGCAGACGGTGCCGAAGATCGCGCAGTCGGTAGGCTTCTTGACGCCGCGAATGATCGCCGGGCACTGACACGCTGCATTCTCCGCCACCGGTTGGACCTCCAGCGAAAAGCGGCGCTCGGCATCGAATTGCGCGTACGCGGACTTGATTCGCAAACCGCTATACGGGAGCTCGCCGAGCCCGCGCCATTCGAGGTTCGGCCGCAGCTCGAAGACCTCGGCCACCAGAGCTTGCGCTTTGCGATTGCCTTCCCGGGTCACCCCACGCGTGAACTGATTTTCCACGCGGGCGCCACCGGCGTTCAATTGCTGCACGAGCATGTCAATAGCCTGCATCACATCGAGTGGCTCGAAGCCCGCGATGACCACCGGCCGTTGGTATTCCTCCGCGAAAAACTCGTAAGGTCGGCTGCCGATCACCGCGCTCACGTGGGAGGGTCCTATGAAGCCGTCAACGCGCACCTGCCCCCACTCGCGAACTTCGGGTGAGTCGAGGATGCTTTGAATCGCTGCCGGAGTTACAACGTGATTGCAGTAGACAGTGAAGTTGCGTAAGCCCTGGCGGCGCGCTTCGAGAATGATGTGCGCGGTCGCTGGCGTCGTCGTTTCGAAACCAATGGCGAAAAACACGACCTCCCGCTCGGGATGGGCGGCGGCGACTTCCAAGGCCTCGAGGGCTGAGTAGGCCATGCGCACATCCGCACCCTGTGCACGTGCCTTGAGCAGGCTGCGCCGACGCGATCCTGGCACCCGCAGCATGTCGCCGTAGCTCACCAGCGTCACATTCGGTCGGAGCGCGAGCTCAATCGCGGTATCGAGCCGCGGAACCGCCATCACACAGACCGGGCAGCCCGGGCCATGTATCAGGTGAATGTTGTCCGGAAGCAGATCCTCGACGCCATAGCGAAAGATGGCATGGGTATGGCCACCGCAAAACTCCATCAGGTGATATTCCCGCGTCGGATCTACCCGTTCGGCGAGCACCTGTGCCAGTGCGGCCGCCGCGGCGCCGTCACGGAAGCCGCGGATGTAGCGCATCGCCGGCCTCGCGCAAGTGGGCGGCAATCTCATCGAACAACGCCAGCGTGCGGTCAGCCTCCTCCACATCGAGGCGCGCTATCGCAAAGCCCGCGTGCACGATGACATAGTCGCCGACCACGACCTCATCGATCAGTGCAATCGATATACGAGTGTGAATCCCGCCCACCTCAATCTCAATCCATTGGTTGTCCAGCAGTGCCGCGACGCGTACCGGTACAGCCAGGCACATGGCTCAGGCCAATTCCGCGGGGACAACCGCCCGCCGTTCCGCCAGCTGCTCCTCGAGCCAGTTCAGCCAGGGGGCAAGCGCCGGGACGCGCCGAGCCGCCGTTTGAATCAGCGGGGTATCGCGGCCGAGCGCGCGCAGTGACGCGGCTGCGCGCTCGGGATCGAAATCGTCCAGCACGCCGAGCAGATCGGCCTTGCTCAACACCACCAGATCGGAAGCGCGGAACATGACCGGGTATTTTTCGGGCTTGTCGTCGCCTTCCGTGACGCTGAGCAGGGTGACGTTGCGATGCTGGCCAAGATCGAAGCTGGCAGGACACACCAGATTGCCCACGTTTTCGATGAACAGCAGATCGAGCCCGGAAAGCGGCAGATCGTGCAGCGCGCGATGCACCAGCTGCGCATCGAGGTGACAGGCGGTTCCTGTCGTGATCTGCAATGCCGGCACTCCGAGCGCGCGGATGCGCACGGCATCATTGTCGGTTTCCAGGTCGCCCTCGATGACGGCGATGCGATAGCGGTCGCGGAGCGTGGCTATCGTAGCTTCCAACAACGCCGTTTTGCCCGCACCCGGCGAAGACATGAGATTGATGGCGAGTACCCCGTGTTCGTCGAAGTGCTCCCGGTTATGTACCGCGACGCGATCGTTGGCGGCGAGCAGATCCTGCATTACCTCGATCACCGTGTTTCGGCCGCGCTGTTGTTCCAATCCTTCTCGAGCGACGTCGGCTTTGAGGCTGCAACCACAGGCTTGGCACATACGGTCCTCCTATCCGGTGACTCTGGCATTCGCAACTCGACGCGACGCAGGCGCAATTCATCCCCTGCCACGACGCGTGTGCGAAATTCGCCACACAGGGGGCACACGAGGCGATTCGGCGTCGTTGGCGACTCCATGCTGCAACCGGTGCAGCGAATGATCACCGCGGGCGATTCGATGGACAGCAATGCCTGGGCGGTCGCGCGGCTGCCGGCTCGCAGGATCCCAAATGCACGGGCCAGCAAGTCGGGCTCAATGCCACTGAGCGGTCCCGCTTCGATCGTAATGTGTTCCACGACGCCGGCGCCGCGGTCCATCGCGATGTCGGTGACCTGTCTTAACAGGGCTTGGCAGACGGACAGCTCGTGCACCGGCCGAGCCTAGCGCATCCGCGCATGCCCCTTATGTACGTTGCCGCACAGACGCGCCGCCGGCCGAGTGCTGTCATTTTGGAAACGCAGCGAGGTTGTCGGTGACACTACGGTCAGGGCAAGATGCGAATGGAGGCCGCCCGACCGGATACGGCGCGGTTGCGGCTGCACGGACCCTACGCCCGGGACCGGTCGCGCTGGTACTCGGATTCGGCAATGTACTGCTGAGCGACGACGGCGCTGGGGTGAAATTGATTGAACGGTTGCGCAGCGAACTCGGCCCTGATGCCGCGGACTTCGTGGACGGCGGCACGCTGAGCTTCAGCTTGTTGCCCTATCTTGAGGCAACCGACTCGATGCTGGTGATCGATGCCGCCGACCTCAATCGCGCAGCGGGTGCCGTCGGGCTGTTCGAGGGCGCCGCCATGGACGGGTTCCTGACGAGCACGCGTCGGCGGAGCGTGCACGAAGTGGGTCTGATCGATCTGTTGGATATGGCGCGGCTCCAGGGCTGCCTGCCGGCACGGCGCGCCCTGCTGTGCATTCAGCCCTGTCGCATCGACTGGAGCGAGACGCTGTCGACGTCCGTGGCTGAGGCGTTGCCCGAGGCAGCACGGCAAGCGCAGGTACTGCTGCAACGCTGGGCGCTGCTGTGAGTCGTCTCAGCGAGATCCCGATCCGGATCGAGCCGCCGCCCGCACTCGGCGGCTTGGGTGGTGGCGTCACGGCGATTCTCAGCGAGTTGATCTCCCTGCTGGAACGGCTTACCAACAGCCAGGAGTCCGCTGCCATCGACTTGCGAAGCCTGCCGATGAATGTGGATGACCTGGCGGAATTGCGGCGTGCGTTGGGAGAAGGCGAAGTGCGGGCGACCCTCGATGCGGAAGGTATATCGGCCATTCGGGAGACGAAAGTGCCGGGCGTCTGGTGGGTGGAGCACCGGGACCGCCATGGGGAACTGATGGCCGAGTTGATCGAAGTGACCCGTATGCCGCAGATCCTCATGACTGCGTCCGAGGAAATTGCTACGGGAGCGCGTCTGCTGCGTGAGCAGATCGCGCTCCGATCTGTTGCCCGCCGCCCGCTTACGGTGTGAACGATGCCCCACAGTGACGCAGAGGTGACGGTTGGTGAGATGTTGCGGCGGCACGGCATCAGCCGGCGGGGCTTCATCAAGTTCTGTACAGCCGCGGCATCGGCCATGGCGCTGCCGCCTGCGATGGGAGTGGCGATGGCCGATCAGTTGGCACACGCGCTCAGACCATCGGTCCTGTACCTGTCATTCCAGGAATGTACCGGGTGCCTGGAATCGCTGACCCGATCCTTTGCCCCCACCATCGAGAATCTGATCTTCAATGTCATCTCACTCGACTATGACGACACCCTCATGGCCGCGGCCGGGGAGGCCGCCGAGTCGGCTCGCACCAAGGCCATGCAGGATAACTTCGGCAAATATGTCTTGATCGTGGACGGCTCGGTGCCCACCGGTGCCGGTGGCGCCTACTGCACCGCCGGGGGCCACAGCGCCGTCGAGACCTTACGCGAGGCGGCGAAGGGCGCGGCCGCCATCGTCTGTGTCGGGACATGCTCGGCATTTGGAGGAATTCCGTTCGCCGATCCGAACCCTACCGGGGCGTGGCCGGTCACGGCGATCGTCGGCGACAAGCCGATCATCAATGTCTCCGGATGCCCACCCATTCCGGAAGTGATCACCGGAACGCTGTTGCAATTCGTCACCACCGGTAAGGTACCGGAGCTGGACGAACACCTGCGCCCAAAGGTCTTCTTCGGCAATACTATTCACGACCGCTGCTATAGGCGCCCGTTCTACGACGAAGGCAAGTTCGCCAAGTCCTTTGACGATGAAGGTGCGCGCAACGGTTGGTGCCTGTATGAGCTCGGTTGCAAAGGGCCGACGACCTACAACGCCTGCGCCACGGTCAAGTGGAACGGTGGCACGAGCTTCCCGATCGAATCGGGACATGGCTGCCTCGGCTGTTCGGAACCGGGATTCTGGGATAAGGGCAGCTTTTACGCTGCACAGTCCACGGCCCTCTGGGGCAAGGCGGGCGAGAGCTCGCCGCGCGAGGTGCTGGAACTCACCGCGTCCGCCGTAGCGGCCGGTGCCGTGATCGGGGTGGCCTCTGCCGGCGTCAGTCGGCTGCGCCAGCACCGCAGCGAGCAAAATGCCGACGAACGCGAATCCAACGGAGACAACTAACCATGGACCTATTGGGGTTCGCGCGCGGACCGGCGCTCAAGGTCGCACTGGCGATTTTCTGTCTGGGTGTGGCCTGGCGCATCGCCGGCTTTGCGCTGCTGCGAATTCGGCGGGATTTGAATAAGCCGCGCGCATCGCCCCCGAGATTCCTGACCGAGGGCCTGATCGCGGTCGGCACGCGCTCCTGGCCTCATCCGGAATTTATCGCTCGAACTGGCGCCGGCGAGGCCCTTGGCTACAGTTATCACCTCGGCTTGTTTGCGCTGGTGCTGCTGTTCGGACCACACATCGCATTTCTGGGCAGCCTGTTTGGCATCAGCTGGCCCGGGTTGCCGAGCAGCCTGATCACCGTCATCTCGGTCTTGACCCTGGCACTGTTCCTGGCGGTACTGTTCCGGCGCGTTACCAATCCGGTGATGCGCATGCTGTCCAACTTCGACGATTACTTCAGCTGGTTCATCACCATGCTGGTGTTGGTCACCGGACTCGCCGCCACCGCGCACATTGGCGCGCCCTATCAGACCCTGCTTGCGCTGCACATCCTGAGCTTCGATGTGCTGTTGGTGTGGTTTCCCTTCGGCAAACTGATGCACGCGTTCTATATCTTTCCGTCCCGTGCCATCAACGGCGCCCTGCTTGCCCGCAAAGGAGCTACCTCATGAGCGCTCCCGCCGGATTGCTCGGCGCCAGTCTGGCGCCTGCGGAACAACGCAGCGGCGAGGCACGTGTCGCCGGGGCCATGAGCGGGTTCGCGCGCGAAGTCGGCGCTCTCAGCGCCTTCCGCCTGGAATCCTGCATTCACTGCGGCATCTGCGCGGACGCCTGCCACTTCTATATAGCCACCGAGGATCCGCAGTACACGCCGATCTGGAAAGTGGAACCATTCAAGCAAGCCTACAAGCGCGAATCCAGTCCATTCGCTCCACTATTCCGGCTGCTCGGCCTGAAGCGTGAAGTAACGGCCGACCAGTTGGCGCAGTGGCAGCACCTGCTGTTCGACAGCTGCAATATGTGCGGTCGTTGCAGCCTGATCTGCCCGATGGGCATCGACGTGGCCGCGCTCATCGAACAGGCGCGCCATGCGATGTTCGAAGCAGGGCTCGCGCCGAAGGAGCTCTATCAGAAGGCCGCGCACCAGCAGCGCACCGGTCAGCCCGAGCCGAGCGCCGAGCCCTATGCAGCCAAACTGATCGCAATCGGCGAGCGATTCGGCGTCGACATACCTCTCGACAAGCCGGAAGCAGAGGTCATGTTATGCGTGCCCCGGACCGACATCGAGCACTATCCCCACGCCGTGGCTGCATTGGCGCGTGTGATGAAGCATCTGGACGTGTCCTGCACCTTTCGCAGCGACGGCCTGGTGGCTGAGAACTACGGTTATTACGCCGGCGGCAAGGACTGGCAGCGCCAGATCAGCCGACGCCTCATCGATCAGGCCATTGCCTGCAACGCCAAGACACTGCTCGTCCCGGAGTGCGGTCATGCCTATGCCGCGCTGCGCTGGGAGGGGGCCGATCTCTATGGTAAGCCGCTGCCGTTCAAGGTTCTTCAGGTGACCGAATACCTGGCGGAGCAGCTACAGCTGGGACGACTGCGGCTGGCGGCTGCGGTCACGGGCCCGACCACCTTTCAGGATCCGTGCGAATCGGTCCGCAAGGGCGGGATCAACCATGCGCCGCGCACGCTCATGAAGGCCATGGGAATCGATTTGCACGAAATGAAGAATCACGGCGGTTTCAGCTTCTGCTGCGGCGGCGGCGGCGGTGTGATCGACATCGAGCGTGCGGCGCCGCTGCGTTATCGCACGATGGAGAATAAGTTGCGCGAGATCGACGACACCGGCGCCCAGACCTTTGTGACCAGCTGCTCGGACTGCCGGCGCACCTTCGACGATGCGCAGGCTCACTTCAATTGGCCGAAGAAGCCGCAAAGTCTGCTGGAACTGGTGGCCGACAACCTGACTGGAGCGGGGAGCACTGAATGAGTGCGCAGACCATCGTCGTCGATCCAGTCACGCGGATCGAAGGGCATTTGCGCATCGAGGCGGAATTCGACGGTTCGGTGATCACACAGGCCTCGAGTTCCGGCACCATGGTGCGCGGCATCGAAATAATCCTGCAGGGCCGTGACCCGCGAGACGCCTGGGCCTTCGCGCAACGCATCTGCGGCGTCTGCACGCTCGTCCATGGGATTGCCTCCGTGCGCGCGGTCGAAAATGCTTTGCAATACGAGATTCCCGCCAATGCGCAGCTGATACGCAATCTGATGATCGGCACGCAATTCGTGCACGACCACGTCATGCACTTCTATCACCTGCACGCACTCGATTGGGTTGATGTCGTCTCCGCGCTGAAAGCCGACCCGAAGGCGACGTCGGCTCTGGCACAGTCGATCTCGACCTACGCGCGATCATCGCCCGGCTATTTCTCCGATGTACAGGCTCGCGTCAGAAAATTAGTTGAATCCGGACAGCTGGGCATATTTGCCAATGCCTACTGGGGCAATCCACTTTACAAGCTGCCGCCAGAGGCGAACCTCATGGCGGTGGCGCATTATCTCGATGCGCTGGCCTGGCAGCGGCAAGTCGTGCAATTGCAGACCATCTTCGGCGGCAAGAATCCGCACCCGAATGTTCTCGTTGGCGGCACGCCTTCGGCCATCAGCGTTCACGCCGGTGCCGGCACCGGATCCACCGCGGTCAATGTGGTCGGACTACAGAAGGTGGCCGGGATCATCGATCAGATGCGCGAGTTCGTCGATCAGGTCTATGTGCCGGACGTGCTGGCAATCGCATCCTTCTACAAGGATTGGTTCAAGACCGGCTACGGCGAGGGTACCGGCAATTTCCTCACCTACGGGGATTTCCCGGCGGGCGGTAGTCAGGATCCGAAGACCTTTATGGTGCCGCGCGGGGCGATTCTCAATCGTGACCTCTCTCACATACAGGAAGTTGACCTGACCGCTGCAGCGGACATTCAGGAATTTGTCGCACACTCGTGGTACGACTACGCCGGCGGCAAGAACTTGGGCTTGCATCCCTACCAGGGCGAGACCCGACTGAACTATTCGGGGCCCGCCCCTCCCTACCAGCATCTGGATACCTCGGCCAGTTACTCCTGGCTGAAGTCGCCGCGCTGGAAGGGCCACGCCATGGAGACAGGTCCCCTGGCACGGGTTCTCATGCTCTACGCCAGCGGTCACGAGCCGACCCGGGATCTGGCCAACAAGGCGCTGGCGCAGCTCAATCTACCGCTGGAAGCCTTGTTTTCCACGATGGGTCGCACCGCGGCGCGCGCCCTCGAATGCAAGATCTTCGCCGATGCCATGCCGCAGTGGTACGAGAGCCTGATGGCCAACATCGCGGCCGGCGACGTCAGTACCTTCAATTCGAAACTCTGGGAGCCAGCCACCTGGCCGCGGCGTAGTCAGGGCGTGGGCTTTGTCGAGGCCCCTCGAGGCTCCCTGGCTCACTGGATCGTCATCGAGGATGGCAAGATCTCCAATTACCAGGCCGTAGTGCCGACCACCTGGAACGCCGGTCCGCGCGATGCGGCCGGAACAGAAGGCCCCTATGAGGCGGCATTGAAGGGCCACCATCTTCTGGATCCCAAGCAACCGCTCGAGATCCTGCGCACGATCCACAGCTTTGATCCATGCCTGGCATGCGCGGTTCACGTCATAGACCCGGACGGGGAGGAGTTGATTCGGGTACGGGTGCAATGACGGATCTTCTGCTGCTGCATCCCCCAAGCGTCTACGATTTCCGCAAGCGGGCCATTCTCTACGGTCCGGTCAGCGACATGATCCCCTCCTCGACCGTGTTCGAGATGTACCCGCTGGGATTCCTGACCATCGCCAGCTATCTGCACGATCGCGGCATGAAGGTGCGGATCGTCAATCTCGCGCTGCGCATGATGAATAGTCGGCGCTTCGATGTTCCGCGCTTCCTGGCGCGCAACAAGCCCAAGGCGGTCGGCATCGACTTGCATTGGCTGCCGCATGCTCACGGGGCACTGGAAATCGCTCGTATTGTGAAGGAGTTATACCCGGACGTTCCGGTCATCATGGGCGGCTTGTCCTCTTCGTATTTTCACCGCGAACTGATCACCTATCCGCAGGTAGACTTCGTGCTGCGCGGCGACAGCACCGAGTTGCCGCTGCATCAACTGCTTCTGGCGCTGCAAAGCGGCGCGCCGGTCGACAAAGTATCCAACCTGACATGGAAGGATGCCCTCGGCGTCCACGCCAATCCGCTCACGTTTGTGCCGCTGAGCCTGGATTACGTCGATCTTCGGCCCGACCTGATGGTCGAGATGGTGATGCGGTACGGCGACCTGGAAAGCACTCTACCCTTCAACGGCTGGTGGAATAATCCGATCACGACGGTGTTCACGGTTAAGGGCTGCGCGTTCGAATGTGTCACCTGCGGCAGCTCGCACACCAGCTGCACGCAGCTCACGAAGCGGCAACAGCCCGTGTATCGCAGCCCCGCCAGCCTCATCGCCAATATGGAGGCGATCTGCCGTCTCTCGCATGGTCCCATTATCCTGGTCGGCGACCTGCTCATGGCGAGCCCTGAGCACGCGGCAGAGATCCTCGAACGGCTGCACAAGGCCGACCTGCCGAACATGATCGTGTTCGAGTTCTTCGCCTTGCCACCGGCGACATTTCTGCGGGCGATCGATCGCAGCGTGCGCAATTGGAGCATCGAGTTCAGTCCTGAGAGTCATGAGCAGCAGGTTCGCGACGCCCAGGAAGGCGAGTCGGGTTACACCACCGAGGACATGGAATCGCTCTTCAAGGAGGCACTGCGGCTGCGTTGCCAGCGGATCGATGTCTTCTTCATGATCGGACTGCCGGCGCAGACCATTGCATCGGTTCGCGACACCGTCGAGTATTGCGGACATCTGTTTGAGCTTGGCGACAAGCGGCTGTCCTGCTTCATTTCCCCCATGGGTCCCTTCATAGATCCGGGCAGTCGCGGGTTCGAGGAACCCGACCGCTTTGGCTACCGCCTGTTCGCCCGGACGCTCGAGGAACATCGGCAACTGCTGATCCAGCCGAGCTGGGAGCAGATACTGAACTATGAGACCAAGTGGATGACTCGTCGCCAGCTGGTGGATGCCACGTACGATGCGGCCGAGCGTCTCAACGAGCTGAAAGTGAAGCATGGCCGCCTATCGGCGCGGCGTGGCCGCCGGGTCGCCAACAACATCGCCGCTGCGCGTTCGCTGCGCTCCCGGCTGGATGCCGGGATCGAGCGCCACGATGCACAGGCTACGGTCGCGGCGCTCAAAGGCGAGATCTCCGCTTCAGCATCTCCACGGTCTGCGACAAGCGCGAGCTATTCTGGCCGCGGCGAGTGTTCAATTTCAGAATTGCCGAGATCACCCGCATCCTGGTTCGATACTTCCGGGGCGGAGGCTGGCGCGCCGCCGCACCGGCCGTTCAACCACCCTGAGGCAGCGAATGCGCCACGCCTCTGTGGCAATCGATGCAGGTCATGCCGCTCTTGGCCAGCGATTGGTGCGCACTGGCGGCCGCCGCCGGTTGCTGCGCGAACGCCATTGCGGCAGGCGTATGGCAGCTGCGGCATTCGGCGGAGTCATTCGCCTTCAGTTCCGTCCAGATTTTCTGCGCCAGTTGCAGGCGATGAGCTTCGTACTTCGCCGGCGTGTCGAGCTCGCCAGTCACGTGCCCCCAAACCTCGAAGGACGCCTCGATGTGCCGCACCAGGCCCGGCAGGAATGCCGGCGGCACGTGACAATTGCCGCAGCTGGCTTGAATACCGAACGGATTCGAGTAATGCGCGCTATGCGTGTATTCCTGGAACGGCGTGTTCATTTCGTGACAGGAAGTGCAGAACTTGTCGGTTTCGGCATATTTCAGCCCGGCGACGAAGCTACCCGAGAAGCCGATGCCGATGATGAAGGCGAGCAGCCCACCGGCCGGTATGCCGAGCAGAAACCAGCGCTGCGGACGCCGCCAGAGCCACTGCGCGAACCGCCGATGCGATGGCTCAGTCGAGTTCACCAGGCACCTTGAATACAGCCATGCACCATAAAATAACCGCTGACATGTCCGGGTCTCTGTGCGCTGGCGTACATACCCTCAATGATTCCGGTGCCCGTAGAGGCTGTGGGCGCGCTGCCCGAAGGCCGCGAGGATGTCATCGATCGAAGTGGCCGGAACGCGCTGCATGATTTGCTGAAGAATGAACGAACGCATCCCCGCGACGCGAACTGAATGCGCACCGGTCCGATATCGGCCACAAGGTCTAAAGATCAGCGCGGGAGTAAAGGGCACAGCACACCGATGGCCTCTGTTCGATACCGCACAGAGGGAGCATGGACAACCGCATAGCATAAAGAGCGGACTTTTCTGGCAGAGCATACGCCTGGGTCTGCGCGTCTCTTGATCGTCGAGTGCATCGGGGAGAGTTCTATGGCCTGCACGATCATTAGTCCCCACTGGCAGCCCGGCCGTTGGCGCACTGATATCGCTGGCGCCGTGATGCTCAGTGTGTTATTGGCCGCTTGCAGCGGTACCACGGGTCCGGCGGGCCCGGCAGGTTCCACTGGCACAACTGGCTCGCAGGGACCACCAGCGAGCGGGTCGGCACTCAACATCAGCGCCGCAACCGCAATCACCGGTACCATCACGAGCGTCGCGATCGATGGGCCCCCGGTGGTGAAATTCGAGCTCGTCGATCAGACCGGTGCGCCCATTCAGGGTTTGCCGGCCAGCGACTTGGGATTCGCGATCGCGCAACTCGTTCCGGGTGAAAATGGCTCGGCGAGCCAGTGGAACTCCTACATTTACAGCACGGTTGCGCCCGCTGGCTGTGCGACGGGAGTCGCCGCCTGCGCGAAAGTGCCAAAGACGCAGGCGAGCGTCGAAAGTGCCAGCAGCGGCACTTTTGTCGACCACGGCGACGGCACGTACCAATACACCTTCGCCAAGGACATCACCAAAGATCCCAACGTGATATACGACGCGACCTTGACGCATCGGGTCGGCTTTGAGATCCGCGGCCTGGCCCAGGCAAACAACGCCGCCTATACCTTCCAGCCCTCCACCGGCGCCACCACCGGGATCTTCAGCCGCGAGATCGTCGACACGGCGACTTGCAATGGCTGTCATACCTCCCTCACCGCGCATGGCGGCGCCCGCGTCGAGGTGCAGTACTGCGTGATGTGCCACAACCCGGGAACCACCGATCCTTACAGCGGCAATACGCTCGACATGAAGGTGATGGTCCACAAAATCCATACAGGGAACAGCCTGCCAAGTATCCAGTCGGCCAGCGGCAACGCCGTTACCACACCAGCTCTCGGCTCGGGCTACTGGATCGTCGGCTACATGAAGTCGTTGTCAAACTTCAATACCGTGGTCTTCCCACAGGACACCCGCAACTGTACGACCTGCCACAACCAGAAACATCCTGATTTGACTGAGGCTGCCAACTACAAGACCGTGCCGACCATGGAGGCCTGCGGTGCCTGCCATGACAACATCAATTTTGCCACAGGGGCGAATCACAGTTCTGGCATCGTCGCCAATGACACGCAATGCGCCACCTGCCACGGACCGAGCTCGACGATCGACAACAGCCAGCTGCAGGTAGTCGCGGCACACGTGATTCCGGAAATGGTATTCCAGTCCCAGATTGCCTATAACATCATCAAAGCCACCAACACCGGACCCGGCCAGCTGCCGGTGATCCAGTTTTCGGTCACGGATCCAACCAACGGCAACAAACCGTGGAACCTGGTGACGGATGAGCCGTTCGCCTACTGCTCCGGGCAGTCGGTTGCTAATTTGAATCTCGCGGTGGCCTGGAGCACGACCGATTACACCAACGTCGGCAGCGGAGTCACCAGCGAGGCGGCACAACCCTTCAGCCTGCCTGTCACCTGCGCCGCAGTGCCGCCGACCGCGAACAGCGATGGCAGCTATACCATCACGTCCCCCACCGCGATCCCGGCCAACATCAAGGGATCAGCAGGCATTCTGTTCGAGGGTCATCCGGCCCACGACTTCAATGACGGCAACGGCGCGCAGGAAATCCCGGTGCCCAATACGGTGGCCTATGCGCCGATCACTGACGCGGTTGCCGTCCCGCGCCGCGAAGTCACTGCCGTTGCAAACTGCGACGTCTGCCACCAGCAGTTGAACGGTCATGGCAACAATCGCGTGGAGAGCGTTGAAGCCTGCTCGTTCTGCCATAACCCCAATGCCACCGACGTTGTGGCGCGGATCGGCGCCGGGATCACACCGGCGAATCCTGATCCGACTGACGGACTGGCGGAACAGACCATCGATCTTAAGGTCCTGATCCATGCCATCCATGCCAGTGCATTGCGAGCCACCGATCTGGCGGTGCCTTACATTGTGTACCACAGGGGCAGCGCGAATAACTTCGGCACACTGCAATTCTCTGGCCTGATTAATGACTGCGTGGCCTGTCACGACGCGGGTACTTACTACCCGCCGGACCCGAATACTTCGACGGTACTGGCCACAACCATCAGTACTTACGTTAATGGCGTCGGCAACAGCGCGCCCGCCGGTCAGATAGCGGTGACCCCTGCGACCGCCGCCTGTTCGGCTTGTCACCAGGGGGCGACCGAGAAGACGCACATGCTCCAGAACGGTGGCAGTTTTACGGCGCTTAAGGATGCCAACAGCCACGTACCGCCCACCGAGACGTGTGTCATCTGCCACGGTCCGGGTGGGGTGGCCGACGTTAAGGTCGTGCACAATTTGGCTCTGTATCAACAATAAGCCGTGATCGAATGCAGCCGCATGCGCGCCGTGAGCTCAATAGCGGCATCCTGCATACGCGCCGTGGCGCGATGCACTCTTTTGCTTTGGATGATGCTCGCCGCCACGGCGATAA
>Ga0182030_10002429_pt1 | contig 39472 bp, 38 predicted proteins | sample 812S3MmetaG_FD_121299 | JGI IMG/M metagenome (GOLD analysis project Ga0182030, IMG submission 121299) | Permafrost microbial communities from Stordalen Mire, Sweden - 812S3M metaG (Illumina Assembly) | ecosystem: Environmental > Terrestrial > Soil > Wetlands > Permafrost | place: Sweden...
AAGGGATCAGCCACCGCATCAGCACAGAAGGAGGGTCGGCCATCGTCCCAAGCCACCAATCCACCGGCCACGGCGGCGTCATCACCGAATGCTGCCCAATTCCCTTGCGGCAAGGCGCGGCCGTAGCCCGTAATGGAAAGCCAGACTCCTGATGACTGCGCCAGCATCGCCTCCGGCGTGATGCCCAGTTGCTCCAATGCACGCGGCCGGGAACCTTCCACAACGACGTCCGCTCGCGCCAGTAGCTGCTGTAACTGTTCGAGTTCCTCGTCGGAGGTGAAATCAATGGCCACGCTTTCCTTGCCTGAATTGAGGAGGTCGAAAAACGCTTGTTCACCGCGGCGAGCTCCGTCGGGACGTTGCCATGATTCAACCTTGACCACCCGGGCCCCGAAACCCTGCAGGATCGAAGTACATAACGGGCCGGCCCATAAGGAGGTCAAATCCACCACCAGAGCGCCAGCTATTTCTTTCTGCAGCCCCGCACTTTCACCATCGGTGACCCCACCCCACGTGATCGGATCTTCACCGCCGAGCCCAACTTCACCCAGCACGGCGGCCGGAAGTCCCAGCATGCGGGCCCGCGCTACCACTTGGTCAGCGGGGAGCATGCTAACCAGCGTTGGTACGTCGTCCCACACATCGTCACTCAGATCTGTGCACTCCAACCAAGCCGGCACGAGATCGACGTCTGATTCCCTGGCCAAGGAGACGGCGATCCACCCGTCCTGAGTCGCCATGAGGTGCGAAGCACCACCACAGCTGACGTCACCTCGTCGCGATAATCCGGCAATGGCAGCCCGGTCGACGATGAGCTGAAAGGGATCGATGGCACAGTCACAACCGAGCCGGTCGGCGTGCTGGCGGAACGCCGCAGCCAGTCGATGCAATCCAGCCACCATCCGGGCCGGTGGTCCAAGTGGCGCTCGTTCGGGCACGCCGGTGAGCATCATTGCGCCACAATGAGCCCAATCGTTCACCGCGTCAGCTTCCGCAGCTGCGACTTCGCCCCTCGCCATCGTCATCCTTTTGCCTCTCCCGGTACAGTCACCTTGATGACTGACACCATGGAAGCGTCCGACTTCGTGGCGCTTTTGCAGTCTCCGGCTGGGATCGAACATCTGCTGACCCAGGCCTCACCCGCCGTCCACATCGTGCTCAATGACGTCGAGCCGAATGTTATGGAGGCTGCCCTTGCTTCACTGGCTCCGTTGCCAATCGTCGTGATCGGCCTCGCAGCAAGTCCCGGCACCAACACTGACTCCGACCCATCCATGGCCCTGGCCGACCTCGTTATCGATCCGGAGCACAAAACTGACGAAAACGACAATGGCACGGTGCACGAGCATATTGAGGCCACGCTCCATGCGTGCCCGACTGCCTCGGTTGCGCTTGCCCTGTTGCTTCGAGGCGCCGACGATCGCTCAATTCCCGCCGGGCTGGTCGCGGAGTCAAGTACCTATTCCTTGCTCCAGGCAGGTTCGGAATTCCAATCATGGAAGTCAACACGACCGAGAAAACTCTCCTCAGCGACGAATGATCCGGTCGTCAAGGTGGATCGCCAAGGCAATGTGCTCCATGTCACGCTGTCTCGACCACACAAGCACAATGCAGTCAACACAGCTATGCAACATGCCCTCTACGAGGCCTTCACAGTTGCCGCCACCGACCCCACCCTCACCGTGCAACTCACCGGTGAGGGGCCATCCTTTTGTGCCGGTGGTGATCTCGATGAGTTCGGTTCGTTCACCAATCCGGCCAGCGCCCACCTAGTCCGACTCGAGCGCAGCGTCGGTCGATTGATCTCCACCATGTCAGAAAGAGTGACCACCGTCCTGCATGGCGCCTGTCTGGGAGCGGGAATCGAGCTACCCGCGTTCGGTACCCACGTCGTCGCTCGACCGGATGCTCGTATCGGACTTCCCGAAGTCGGCCTCGGTCTCATCCCCGGCGCTGGCGGAACAGTCAGCGTGACTCAACGCATCGGACGCCAACGCACAGCGTGGCTGGCCTTGTCGGGCTTGACCATCGACGCACCCACGGCGCTGGCCTGGGGCTTGGTCGATGAGCTGACCCCGTGAGACCGCCGTATCCCGTCGCTACTTTCAACACCTTTCCGACTTCATTGCGCCACCAACAATGAGCGCGCCTAGGCCGGGTCGAGCAGCGTTGGGAGCTCGCCCTCTCCGCCGTCAACCGCTGACTCGAGCATCTCTTGAGCGTCCGAAGCCGGAGCGGCGTCTGGCTTGGTATACGGAATGATGAACGAAGCGACGAACGCCACCACGCCCAGAATCGAAGCGAGGGTGAAAGCGCGGGCGTAGCCCGACGTCAACGCCGCCGCTGTCGATTCCGATCCATGACCGCCGCCCAGCAACTTGTCGGTGTAGTTGATGGCAACCGTGGCCAAGACCGCCAGACCCAACGATCCACCCATCTGGCGGGACGTGTTGAGCACTCCCGAAGCCAACCCGGCTTCGGTGAAATGCACGCCTGAAGTGGCTGCCGAAGCCAGCGGCGTAAACAAGATCCCGAGCGCCAACGAGATGATGCAGCCCGGGCCGAACACGTGCACCCAGTAGCTGCCGTCGGGCTGAATCTGAGCCAGCCAGGCGAAGCCGCCGGCTGCCAACCCAGTGCCGATGAAGAGGAGCGGTCGCACGCCCACCTTGGGCAGAACTCGCGAACTGGCCTGAGCCCCAATGATGATGGCAATCGCCATCGGCACGAACGCCATGCCCGCCTTGAGCGCGTCGTACCCAAGGACGTTCTGCAGGTAGAGCGACAAGAAGTACCACATGGAGAAAAACGCGGCGCCAACCAAGAACATCACGATGTTGGACCCTGTCACCGATCGCGAACGGAACAGGCGGAATGGCACCAGCGGCGTCGACGCCACCTTGAGTTCCAAGAAGGCGAACGTGGCTAATAAGACCGCGGAGATCGCCAAGATCGTCAACGTATAGGTCGACCCCCAAGCGTGCGTATCGGTACCGACAATGGCGAAGATGAGCGCTCCGAGTCCGGCCGTGACCGTGATGGCACCGCCGATGTCGAGCTTGGGCGTGTGTTCGTCACGCTCCTTCCGCTTGGCCTCGGTCAAGTACGAGAGCGCGGCGATGGCGGCAGCGGCCCCGATGGGAATATTCACGAATAAGACCCACCGCCACGAGAACTCCGACGTGAGGATCCCGCCGAGAATCGATCCGGCTGCGCCGCCCGCGCCGGCCACCGCACTCCAGACGCCGAGCGCTTTGGCCAACCGCACACCGGAGAAGGTGGTGACGATGATGGTGAGCGTGGCCGGCGACAAGAACGCACCACCGATGCCCTGCACCGCTCGAGCGGTGGTGAGCCACGCCGAGTTCTGGGCCAAGCCTCCGGCCAGACTGGCCAGAGTGAACACGGCCAACCCGAAGAGATACACCCGCCGTCGCCCGAACAAGTCGGCGGCCCGTCCGCCTAACAACAAGAAGCCAGCGAAGGTCAGCACGTAGGCATTGACCACCCACTGCAACCCAGTCGGGCTGTAGTGCAGATCTCGCCCAATCGATGGGAGCGCCACGTTGACGATCGACACGTCGAGCACAACCATGAACTGGGCGACGCAAGCGATAGACAGAATGACCCAATCGGGCACCCGGCGGCCGTTCGGGGTACTCAACGTGCCGTCGCCCAGGCTCAGCGAATCAGTCATATTGAAAAGCGTTCCTCACTCTTTACCTCGACCCACCCAGGGCAGACGGAGACCCCAGACGATTCTCATCGGTTCCCTGTTTTAACGCCGATGCAGGCTCCCATGTTCCCCACCCCTGTGTGAAACACGGGTACAAGCAGCCGGGACCAGAATCCGACGTTGGACCAAAAGCCGCTGCAAGGGCAAACCCGGAAAGCTGGCCACCTAATAAGGCATTGCTCAGCCGTCAATCATTGAATCTTCTATGTCCGAAGGAAACTTCATCGTCGCGCTCATTACGACGTACCTCACGCAGGTCTTGCATGCCTGATCCGCACCATTAGGGTGCGAACGAATACCACGTCGGCACGCTGTCGACGGACTGACCACACGCACGGAGTGATGGCACTATGGCTGATCGATTGTTGGACCTGGTGGGACAACAGGGCGGTCCGTTGGCCGACGCCTCGCTCTGGCACCTCAAGGTCACGCACTCTGAGGCGTTCACTCCCAACCTGCATCGGCTGGTCTTGACGGCTCCCGGACTCGATGAGCTGAAATACCAGGCCGGTCAGGACCTCATGCTGCGGGTACCCCTGTCAGGCGGTCAAACGATCAACCGCCGCTACACCATCCGCCGATTCGACCCCAGCGTTCCCGCTGTCACGATCGATGTGTCGCTGCACGGAGCCGGCCCGGGCACCGATTGGATCCGTTCCGCTACCGCGGGCGACCACATCGACGCCATTGGACCTCGCGGCAAGGTCACCGTACGCAACGAGACCGACTGGCACCTCTTCATCGGAGACGAGACCGGCCTGCCAGGAGTCCTTGCCATGATCGAATCACTGCCCCCGGGTTCCGCCGCTATTGCACTGCTCGAAGTCGACGGTCCAGCCGATGAACAGCAGCCGACAATTGACCAGGCGCCAGGGATCGATCTTCGTTGGCTCCATCGCCTGGAACGCTCTGCGCCCGGCGACGACGTGCTTTTTATTGAAGCCCTGTCGGCCTGCGATCTTCCTGCCGGACGCGGTCATGCCTATATTTCGGCCGAGTCCAGAGTCGTGCGAGCGATACAGCGCGTGCTCGGCGAGATGGGTCTGGACCCTGAGCAAATCTCAGGCAAGGCCTACTGGCGGCGCGGTCTGCCCAATGCGGAGCACGGAGAACCAACCAAAGAGGGCTGAACGTCCCGCCAGCCATCCCGAGGCCGACGCTGATTCAGCCCGATGTCAACCGAGAGTTGCGATGACCTCGTTGAACGTCGCCGACGGGCGCATCACGGACGACGCCAAAGCCGGGTCCGGCTGGTAGTAGCCGCCTATGTCGGCAGGAGCACCCTGGACGGCGATCATTTCCTCCACGATCTGCTCCTCCTGCTTGGCCAGCGCGCCCGCTATGTCTGCGAAGGCATCGGCTAACGGTTGATCGACCGTCTGCGCGGCCAACTCCTGGGCCCAGTAGAGCGCCAAGTAAAAGTGGCTGCCGCGGTTATCGATGCCTCCCAGGCGGCGAGTGGGCGACTTGTCTTCATTGAGGAATGTGCCTGTCGCCCGGTCGAGCGTGTCGGCCAAAATCTGCGCTCGCTCATTGCCCGTGCTCTGCGCCAGCTGTTCGAAACTCACGGCCAGCGCCAGAAACTCCCCCAGACTGTCCCAACGGAGATAGTTCTCCTTGATCAGTTGCTGCACGTGTTTGGGAGCCGAACCGCCAGCGCCCGTTTCGAACAATCCACCGCCATTGATGAGAGGGACAATCGAGAGCATCTTGGCGCTCGTTCCTAATTCCAAAATGGGAAACAGATCGGTCAAATAGTCACGCAGCACGTTGCCGGTCACCGAAATGGTGTTTTCGCCTCGACGGATGCGCTCCAATGAAAATGCCGTGGCCAACTCCGGCGACATGATCATGATCTCAAGCCCAGTGGTGTCGAGTTCTGCCAAATAAGTCCCGACCTTGGCGATCAGATTGGAGTCGTGCGCCCGGCCCTCGTCGAGCCAGAAGACGGCCGGATCGCCCGTCGCCCGAGCCCGCTTGACGGCGAGTTGGACCCAGTTGTAAATCGGCACGTCCTTGGTCTGGCACATCCGGAATATGTCGCCCGCTCTGACTGGTTGCTCCAGTACGACACGTCCGGCCGTGTTGACCACGCGCAAGGTGCCGTCCCCGGCGATTTCGAATGTCTTGTCGTGACTCCCGTATTCCTCGGCCGCCTGCGCCATTAGACCGACGTTCGAGACCGAACCCATGGTGGCCGGATCGAAGGCACCGTGAACTCGGCAGTCGTCGATGACCACTTGGTACACGCCCGCATAGCTGGCGTCGGGAATGACGGCGAGCGTGTCGGCCTCTTTGCCATCAGGTCCCCACATGCACCCTGACGTCCGGATCATGGCTGGCATGGACGCATCGACAATGACGTCGCTCGGCACGTACAGGTTGGTAACGCCGCGGTCGGAGTCGACCATGGCCAAATCGGGACCATCGGCCAACTCAGCGTCAAACGACGCCTTGATCTCGGCCCCCTCGGGCAAAGTTTCCAAGCCTTTGAAGATCACGGCCATGCCGTCATTCGGGCTCAAACCGGCGGCGGCGAGTACTCCGGCGTAGGCGGCGAAGGTCTTGGGGAAGAAGGCCCGCACCACGTGTCCGAAGATGATGGGATCGGAGATCTTCATCATGGTCGCCTTGAGATGCACCGAGAACAGCACTCCCTCCTCCTTGGCCCGGGCGATCTGGGCGGTGAGAAACTCGCGCAAAGCGGCCACGCGCATGACCGATGCATCGACGACCTCACCGACCAACACCGGCACCGAATCACGCAGGACGGTGGTGGTGCCGTCGTCACTCATCAGCTCAATGCGCAACGAGTCGGCCTCGGCCACCACCGCTGACTGTTCCGTCGAGCGAAAATCGCCACCATGCATATGGGCCACGTTCGTCTTGGAGTCCGATGACCAGGCACCCATGCGGTGGGGGTGTGCTTTGGCGTAATTCTTGACCGCCGCCGGCGCCCGACGATCTGAGTTCCCCTGACGCAACACCGGGTTCACCGCACTGCCCATCACCTTGTCGTAGCGAGCCCGGATATTGCGGTCTTCTTCGGACTTCGGATCATCGGGGAAATCCGGCAGCGCGTAGCCGTGTTGCTGGAGTTCAGCGATGGCGGATTTGAGCTGGGGACTCGATGCCGAGACGTTGGGCAGTTTGATGATGTTGGCTTCAGGTCGCTTGGTGAGATCCCCGAGTTCGCTCAAGGCATCAGCAATGCGCTGATCTTCGTTGAGGTACTCAGGAAAGCTGGCGATGATGCGACCGGCCAGTGAAATGTCGCGGGTCTCCACCTTGACTCCCGCCGTCGAGGCATAGGCCTGAATCACAGGCAGGAACGAATACGTGGCCAAGGCCGGGGCCTCGTCGGTATGCGTATAGATAATGGTCGACTCAGTCACCGATACTCCGCTTCGCGTTGAGAACGCACGAGAGTGGATCCCGTACAGCGTCAAGAACAGCACCCAGCCATGGGTAGCCGCAACCTAGGGGTCAAAGGGTGTCTTGACATACTCCGATGATCGGCATATACCAGTAGACGTGTCATCGGAAATGCGTGAACCCACTTTTTTCGTCCTCACCGCCCTAGCTCGTGGTCCCAGGCACGGATACGCCGTGATGCAGGACATCGAGAACCTTTCCGAAGGCAGGATCCGCCTGCGCACCGGTACTCTGTACGCCGCATTTGATCGACTGTCGGAGCAAAAGCTGATCGAGTCGGCCGGCGAGGAGGTCGTCGAGGGTCGGCTACGCCGGTATTACCGCCTTACGGAATTGGGAAGCGCCACGCTCGGAGCAGAATCGCGACGTCGGGTCTCCATCTCGAAGGAAGCCATCCGTCGGCTCGGATTGGCCGGAGGGTTATCGTGACCGATCTCGAGCGCCGCTATCGCCGATGGCTGCGGGCCTATCCGTTGGTGTACCGCCAGGTCCGAGGCGAAGAAATCCTCTCAACGTTGGTTGAGGCGGCCCCGGCGAATGGGGTCGCCGCGAAGGATCTGATTTACATCGGCATCCACGGACTACGAGTTCGAGGGAGTCTGCTGGTGCACCGGTTTGGCCAAGGGACTCTCCCTCGCTCCGTCCACAGCGCCACGCTCATTTTGGTCTTCATGGTCGTCGTGAATTGGCTCAATGCAGCATTCGCACACAATGGGCCCAAGAATCCCAGCTCCCACCTCGCCAACATTGTGGTGGGCCTCGTTTTCGTTGCCCTGGCTTTGATGATCCAGGCGTGGAGTCGATTCCTCTATGCGGCGGTCATCGGATTCCTCATGATCACCATGGCACTGTCGTTCGTGAACAGCGACCTCATCTTCGAACTCAACGCCATCGTGCCGTTGATCCTTCTCATCGTTGGATGGCGCCGCTACATGGCGGCAATTCCACCGGCGCAGTGGCCGCCTCGGTCACCCCGGACCGTGCCGAGCTAAATCTCGCCCGCATTACTTATCATGCGGCGCAGCGAGTCCCGACAGCCGGAAGGACGCCGTTGACCAGATAGTTGCCGACGACATTTTGCATGCAGGGGTTGGAAGATCCGTTGAGGATCCACGAGTGTCCGTACCCGACGTAAGTGACTAGGCGCCCATCTATGGCCGCAGTGAGTTGCTGGGCCGATACATAGGGCGTGTTCGGGTCGTAGACGTTGCCGATCACCAATGGCGTCGGAGCCTGGGTCGGAGAAAGATGGGCGACGGAATTGGGCGAACCGGTCCACCCAGAACAACCGATGAGAATATTGGCAACTGCTTCGGCGCCACCGAGTGGGTAGCGCGTGGCCAATGACCGGGCCAAGGCGGCGGTCGCTGAGGCGGTAGGATGAGAGGCAGCGTCGTTGCAGGTGATGGACCACAAGGCGCCGACGAGCGACTTCCCGTTGAGATCGTTCTCCAGCGTCAAGGCCAAGTTGCGAAGCGGTGTCCCATTCCCAGCGGCGGCAGCAGCCAGGGCCGAGAAGTAGCCCGTCCCGAAGCTGGGGACGGAGAGATAGAGCAGCGTGGCTGTCGTCAGATCTCCCTCGGTCACTGGAATGGTGTCGCCTTGGCCAGGAGCCGGGAGCGGCGACTTCGTCAGCTGTTGTTGCAGGTGTTCATAGAAAGCCACCGGATCCGCACCGAGTGGGCAACCAGGCGTGGCCGTACATGTGTTCAGGTCGTGCTCAAGGGTGATCCCTATGGCAGGTGCTTCTTCGGTGGCGTCGGTAGCGAGGCTCAGGTTGGCATCCACCGCTCCGTCGAGCACCATCGATCGGACGTGACTCGGGAAGAGCTGCGCGTACACCGACCCCAGGACGGTTCCATACGACACGCCGTAATAGTTGATCCGCGCAACGCCGAGCGCCTTCCTCAGTTGATCCATGTCACGAGCCGACGTCGTGGTCGTCACGGTCGGAAACAGGGCCGGGTACTTGGAACGACACGACTGTTCGGTGTGCGCGAAAGTCCGATTCGCCGCCTCAGTCCCCGCAATGGCGCTGCCCGCGGCAGCGGCGGTCGGCCCGCACAGCAATTGGTCGCTCGCTCCGGTGCCTCGTTCGTCGAAGCTCACCAGTGTGAAGTCGCTTCGCACGGTTGTCGGTACGAATGCAGCCAAAATGGGAAGGATCAGCACCCCGCTCTCGCCGGGGCCACCAGGGTTAAAGATGACGACACCCTTGCTCTGCGACGCCGGGTGCTCAATCACTGCGAGCTTCACCGAGCCTTGAGATGGGTGCGCATAGTTCAGCGGAACTTGCAGCGTGCCACAGAGATACCCCGACGCCGTCGGGCACGGCGACCACCCGATACTGGAAGTAGCAGTTGATGCTGCCGAGGCGATTGTGCTGCCCACAGGAAATATCCCCACCAACACTCCGGAGATCAATGTCGCACCAAGGATCCCGGTACACACCAGTCGACGTGCCCGTCGAACCAGCTCACGCCGTGGAACGATCCCCCTCATGAGGATCGACCCTAATGGCGGACAGTTCGTAGCAACGGGTCACCCCGGGAGTAGCACTCCTGAGAGCGCGCCCTCCCGGGGCTCATGACACATCACGCTGAAGCAGGCTCAGCTTCCGCAGGTGCATCAGGACCATTGACGCCGCCGGATGAGGCAACTGCCAACCGTTCGAGGTAATGGTCCCACCCACTGGTGTGATCGGATATCGCGTTTTCCGGCAGTCCCCGGTGGACGAATCGCACCAAGGTCTTGTCTCCTTCGGGAATCAATGTGATTTCCACTTCGGTCGAGCCAGCGGGAATCGGATGATCGGGTTCATCCCAGCCGAAGGTGAAGACCACCTTGCTGACGGGCACCACTTCGAGGAATTTGCCTACGCCCGGGTGCCTCCCCTGGACCATGACTCGGTAGTCGCCACCGACCACTGGATCAAGTGCGGCCTCGGTACCCATCCACAGGACATGCTTGGCGGGATCTGTCAGGAAAGGGAAAATCGTGGTGGGACTCGCGTCCATCACCACTTCCCTCGTGAGTTCAGCCATCGTGATTTCCTTTCTCTCTTTCGGCCGATTCGGCCAGTTGTTGCAGCACATGCAAACTGCCGGTCCAGTACTCATCGAGGAATTGGCGCAGGCGGTCCATTTGGGCGTGATTGGCCCGATAGAGACGACGAGTGCCGTCCCGACGCTCAATCACCAATTCGGCCTCACGAAGCACGGTGAGGTGTTGCGACACCGCCGAACGAGTCACGTCATCAAACTCGGCCGCGATCTGGGTCGCTGGGAGTTCCTTGGTCCAAATCAACCGGAGGATCTCACGGCGCCGAGGTTCAGCCAAGGCTTTGAATGCGGTGTCCACGCACCATATATTAGTGATCACTTACGTAAGTGTCAACTAACGAATATAGATTCTTTCCCAGCTTGGGCTGGAAAAAACGGATCGGACCTATGGCAAGTTGCTGCGTCCTTGAGCCATCACGCCGTTCGCAGGCGCGGTCTGAGAACTCCTCCGACCTGATCGGCCAAGGCCACCGCCACCACGCGGCGTTGCAAAGACACCGGCTGTCCAATGGTCGGCGCGAGAATAAAGCGACCGAGGACCTTGCCTTGTCCTTCGACGAAAAGTGACACGTCAGGACCCGGCAAGCCGACACGGTCGACCCCCCACAGATGGTTGACCAAAATCACGTGACCGTCGTGTCGGATTTGTCGCACGCGGCCTTCTGGTGAGCCGGCTTCATAACGGCACGCCTGCAGAAATAACAGGTCGATGAGCTCAGTGCGAACGCGTTCAATGACATCGACCGTGGACGAACTCGATACAGCGAACTCAGAAATTCGGTAGATCAGGCCGACGTAGTTGGACTCCTCAGTCGCTACCTCAAGATGTCGGCGGTTACGGGCGGCCAGCTCGGTGACGATCAACCCAACCACGAAGAGACTGACTGCAATTTCGATATCACGACGTTGGGTAATGGCGAACTTCTCGTAAGGACGAGTGAGAAAGAAATCGAACCACAACGTCGCCGAGACAGTGGCCAAAAAGCCGGACCTCCGGTCGCCCACGACGGCAATGGCGACGATCAGTGCAACGAGAAAGAGCGCAGCCGCTGTGTCAGCCACACTGGCTCGAAACGGGACAAGGGCAGCCGTCACTGCAAGAGGCAAGATCAGCGCCGCCAGGATTGCCAGCGGCCCTCTATAGGACTGGATCGTCTCCATTAGTGCACCTCGATCTCATTGACCGCTCACAGTCTTTCATGAGGTGCAATTCACTTCCACATCGACCCAAGGGAAACCCAGATGCCCACCCGCGGTCTCTCAAGAATCCCCGAATCGAATCACCCCAGTCTGATTCAGGCCAGGGCGATGTAGTCGAGATTGATGCCGCCTTCATCCGCTGAATCGACGCTGCTTACGATCAGATTCGTACCGTCCGCCATGGTGAGCGACACCGGTATGGTCTGCCACGTGGCCCAAGCCGACGTGCTCGGCACGGAGAGTGTGGCCTTGCCGTGCACCTTGCCGGTCTTGGGGTCGAGAGCCCGTACGGTCAACGTCGAGGTACTGCCAGTGGAGTTGCTCACGTGAAATTGCATCTGACCACTGCCGGCGCCCTTGGCTTCAACGGCAACCGCCACGCTGCTTCCCACCGTGGAAAGACCCGTGACGTACCCGTTGCCTTCGTACCCCCTGAAGGTGTTCTGAAAACCGGCGGTACCGGCCCATGCCCCCACCTCGGCTTGAAAGTGGACGGCATCTTGGGGCACTACCGACAGGAGCACCGAGGCGTGGGGTGCCAAGGCGACCTGGTAGCTGGTCATGGCGCCCAAATCCTGGTGCGTCCAGAGATCGCGCACCATGGCCGATCCAGTGATGCCAAGCACGGAGGCGAAATCGATTGCTTTGGTCTGGGTGCCGGGACCATCCTGGCGATTGAATAATCCCACCACCCAGCTCCCATCGGGCAACTGCCCGGCCCAACGCTCGGGATCCCGGCTGGTGGGGTCATAGTCGAAGCCGTGGCTGCTGTTGTATACGGGTTTGCCGACCAGCCCCGCCTTGCGCAGAGCCATCACCTCTGTGTTTTGGTAGATGTGCGCGGAGTCAGCGATCGTGTCGGGATCGTCAGCGATAGCGATGGGCGCTCCGGCCAGGATGTAGAGATTGATCGCGGTCTGGCGCTCACCGTCGTTGGCAAACGTGTGTATGAGTAGAGGATCGGCATCGAGGATCATCTGACCGTGACCGGAGATGTCCGAAAACCCGGTCAAACCGGTAAATGGATTGTTCCACTGGGACCACTCGGGCTGCCACGTCTGGCGACCTTCGCTCAAGTCAAACCAGTAGCCGTAGGTGACATCGTTGTCGATGCGGATCAGGTCGCCGTAGGGGCGTTCCCCAGACCCGTGGTCAAACAAGTTCGGCATGACCAGGCTGATCTGCATGTCGCCAGCCGCTTCGTGGATCCACTTGAGTGCCTGGAGGTAGGGCTCTCGGCCATGGGCCACCCCAACCGTGCCTTCGCTCTGGTCGAAGCCGGTCTCGTACCAAGCCAAAAAGTCGATGCGAAGGAACACGGCACCCAGATCGCGGAAATACTCGACGTACCCCTTCACATACTCCTCGGCGCCGTCGCGGGTGGCATCCACCCACTGCATCCACCCGCCACCATCGAAGAAGTCACCCGGATTGATGAGGTCAGCAACCTTGACGTCGGGTCGACCCTTCACGGTTACCGACGGGTTGTTGACTGCCGAGCGGGTGGCCCACAATGGGTTGTAATAGACGCCGAGTTCCATACCTTTGCCTTTGAGGTACTGAGCCCACCAGGCCCAGTCGTGCACCCAGTTGTCGGCTTGGCTCCTGATGTAGCCGTTGGCATTGATCCTCTGGGATTTGTCCATCCAGCCGTCGGTACAGACCATGTTGTACCCAAAGTCGCGGAAAGTCTCCGCCACCCAGTCGACATTGGTCTTCCAGACATCCTCGGGAATGAGGGTATTGCTGATGTACTCGTAGCCGTAGGTGCTCCAATAGAGCGGACCGGCTCCGCCTGGCTTGAACGCCGTCGTCGGGGCTTCGACACCCGAATCGTCCGCAACGATGCCATCGGCAACTCTGGCCGTCGAGGCCGACGCCGCATTGGCTCCCAGCGATGTCCCCGCCAAGCCGGCGAGTACGGCCCCCCCACCACCTTTGAGCACATCGCGTCGCGTCGGCAACTGACCACACCCCCTATTTCGTCGCGGCGAGGCACACCATAGCCAGGGCGGCTTCTCATGGTTTTGCGGCTCGTCACGTTGACGAAGTTGGGCCCACGAATCGTCTCAGAGTCGCGACCTCCGTCGGCCAAATGAGTGATTCAGAAGCTCCAACGGGTCGCTCCACCGGGTTCCTTCGTTGCCGTGGCGTAGGCATTCTCGATGGTGAACTCATAGAGGTACCACGGAGGTGGCCCGGCGCTCGGGGCACTGTATTCATGAGTGAATCCCCCGTCAGCCACACTCGGCGCCCAGCCGCCTTGGGCGAATACGCCAGCGATGCGCCCCAAGGTTGCCTCGTCGGTCACGCGGACAGCTCGTCCCTCGAGTGCGACATCAAAGCCGTCCATGGCCACGCCAAACGCGCACCTTGGGTCACGTTCTACATTGCGAATCTTGCGTGACGAAGGACCGCCGGTGAAGTAATAGCGCCCGTCGAACCAAACTGCACCCACGGCAGTCACGTGAGGTCGGCCGTCGGCGTCAATCGTGGACATCCAGAACGTGTGATGGTCCGGTCCGCCGCTACCTGGGGCCTGAGTGAGGTTGGCGCTCAGCCTTTGGCGGACCTCATTCCAGTCGAGTGGGGCCAAGTTGTAGAGCTCGGCCAGATTCTTCGCACGGGGTTCGGAAGGTGTCATGCGAGGGCCGACGATAGGCCGCGGAGGAACTCATCGGTGATGCGATGCCGATTCACACTCGGGCAATCCCCCTAACTTTCCGAAGAACCTTCCCAACCGATGCGAGTCCGTACGGTCGTAGTCTTCGAACAGTCTTGAGCGAGACACACGCAGCGAATGAGAGGAATCAACGTGGAACACATCAATTTGGGCACCCTGTCCGTATCGCGTCTCGGACTGGGCACGATGGGCATGTCGACGGCCTACACGGGTGCAGGCCGCGATGACGCCGAATCAATCCGCACTATCCATCGAGCGCTTGAACTCGGCGTCACACTGATCGATACCGCCGAGATTTACGGTCCGTTTCGCAACGAGGAGCTCGTCGGGCAAGCGCTGGCGGGACGCCGCGACCAGGTGGTTCTGGCTACCAAGTTCGGCATGGCGTCGCACGCTGGAAAGGGGCCCGGAACTCTCGACAGCTCGAGAGCAAACATTCGCACTGCCGTCGAAGGGTCGCTCACGCGTCTGGGCACCGACTACATCGATCTCTATTACCAACACCGCGTCGATCCGACTACCCCCATTGAAGAGACCGTGGGAGAACTCGCGACGCTGGTCGCTGAAGGCAAGATCCGCCACATTGGTCTCTCCGAAGCTGGACCCGACACCATCCGGCGAGCCCAGGCCGTGCATCCGATTACCGCCCTGCAGTCCGAGTACTCACTCTGGACCAGGGACTGTGAGAACTGGACGTTGCCGGTGTTGCGGGAGCTGGGCATCGGATTCGTGGCCTATTCACCGCTTGGCCGCGGCTTCCTCACCGGAAGTGTCAGATCCCCCGACGACTTCGATGACACAGACTCACGCAAGACCAACCCACGCTTCATCGGCGAAAACTTCGATCACAATTTGCAACTCGCTGACGAAGTCCGAGCCATGTCTGCCGAAGTCGGATGCACGCCAGCACAGATTTCCCTGGCCTGGTTGCTGGCCAAGGGCGATGACATTTGCCCAATTCCAGGAACGAAGCGGGTCTCTCGAGTCGAGGAGAATGTCGCCGCAGTCAACATCGAACTCACCCCCGAGCAAATTGACCGTCTCGACCATCTCGCTCCTGCGGCCGGGGAACACCACAGTGAACAACAGATGCAGATGATCGAACGTTGAGGTGAACCGCAGCGGGTCACGTCAATGGCGACGCCTCCGTCGACGAGCAACTCTTCACCTTTTGGCATGCTCAGGCCGTCTGCCTCCCTGAACTATCCCTGCCGGTAGTAGTAGTCCTGGTCGAGGTCGTCGAGCAGGCTCGGCCCGGTCGGCTTCCATCCGAGCAGCTCCTCCGTAATGGCGGCCGATGCTGGAGTGTCCACGCCCACAAAGTGGCCCAGAGGGCCGAAATGTTCGAGGGCGTCGGCTGGTGACTCCGACGTCGTCGGGATGTTCAGGTGTCGTCCCATAGCTTCTGCGATGTCGCGAAAGGGCACGCCCTCATCGGCGACAGCGTGCAGCACCGAGCCAGCGGGAGCCGCCTCGACGGCCAGGCAAGCCAGACGTGCCGCATCGGAGCGATGAACGGCGGGCCAGCGATTGGCGCCATCGCCCACGTAGCCAGACACACCCCGTTGGCGGGCGATGCCGACGAAGGTGGCCACAAACCCGTTGTCGCCGTCGCCGTGAACCGTCGGCGGGAGACGCAGCACTGACGATCGGACGCCGATGCCCCTCAGGGAAAGCGTTAGCAGAGCGGTGGCCGCTCGACGGCCAGCGGGGTTCAGGCGAACTTCGGGACTGGGAACAAGACCGTCGTTCTCCGTGGCCACAGCACCGCTGCTTAAACCGAGCAGGCCTGAGGCGAGCACGAAGGGTCGGTCGGAGTCGGCCAAGGCCTCGCCCATGGCTTCGACGGCTTGACGGTCAGCTGATGCAGCGGCGGCGAAGTTGCCGCCAAAGGCCACATCATGTTGGAACGCCAAGTGGATCACTCCGTCGGAATCCGCAGCAGCCTTGGCCAAGCCGGCCGGATCGTCAACGTCGCCCCGGTGCACCATGGCGCCTGCCGCCTCCAGGTTTTGCGCTGACTGGTCAGAACGGGCCAGACCGACCACCTCATGGCCAGCTTCGAGCAGTTCGGGCACGACGGCCGAGCCAATCCAACCTGATGCGCCAGTAACAAAGATCTTCATGATCGTGCCTCCTGAGTACAAACTGATGTCAGTAACTGCTATCACTGTATGCATGATGACAGTGACTGTCAACGTTTAGGATGAAACCCATGGGTCGCTGGGAGCCGGATAGTCGAGGACGGCTACAAGAGGCGGCACTGGCTCTGTACTCGGAACAAGGATTTGATCAAACCACAGCCGCCCAGATCGCCGCCCAAGCCGGGGTCACGGAGCGCACCTTCTTTCGCCACTTCGCAGACAAAAGAGAGGTGCTCTTTGGTGGATCCGACCTCCTGCGAGATCGAATCGTGGCCGGGGTCGCCGGAGCACCTTCCGCCGACGGCCCGCTCGACGCGGTTTCCAGGGGCCTCGATGCGGCGGCGGCCATGCTCGGCGAATTTCGCCGGGATCTGACTCGCCAGCGCCAGGCCGTTATTGCCGCCAACCCTGAACTGCGTGAGCGAGAACTGGCCAAGCTGGCCGCCTACGCCTCAGTAATCGCTGCGACGTTGCATCAGCGCGGAGTTCGCGAACCGCAAGCAACCCTGGCCGCAGAAGCCGGTATGACGATATTGCGCGTCGCTCTACAGCGATGGGTTAGCGACGATGAAGAGCGAGACCTCGCCGCCATCATGCGCGATTCCATCGGCGAGCTACGCACTATGGCAGTTGGCGACTGAGGAAACTCCACCCCTCACCGACCACTAGGTCAGAGACTGCTCGCCTCGCCGTTGTTCTGCATGGGCGATGACGTCATAAAAAATCTTGTTCATGGTCTCGGTCAAGGGCGCGTCTTCCAATCGATGTTGGATCTCCTTGCGCAACCCGGCGAACTTACCGTCCGGTTCAATCGCCATGGAAAAGAGCGTCTCTAAATATTTCTGTAATTGATCAGCGCGGTCGTAGGGAAGTTCCCCTCTCGGCTCTTGCAGGAATGCCACCTGGTCTCGAATTCCAGCACTGATGAGGCTGTCGAAGTCCCGTTTTGTCCGACCGCAATCAACGGGGAACGGATTCGTCACTTCGTCGCTCCCACCAAACTCTCCCGCGATGACTTTGCCCACCATCGGAGCCATCAACACCCCATCCCTGTAGGTGCCTGTACCAACGAAAAGGCCAGGCAATGCGCTCCTTCCGATGATCGGCTTGCCGTGCGCCACAATGGGCCGGAAACCGACCTGCACCGATTCGATGCGCGCTTCGCGCACATCGGTATTGATCTGATGGATGACTTCATCAAAGAGGTTGTGCAGTTCTCCGGGCTGTACGCCAACTTCAGCCTCGTGATCGACTCCCAAGTTATTGGTCGCACCCAAATACAGAAGCCCGTCGGCTCGGGGCACCACGTGGATACCGCAAGCGAACGCTCGATTCGGCGTACGAATGGTCGATGGAACGACAGGACCTCCTCGCACAATGCACGACACACCCTTACCGAAGTACATGTCGGGGAGCGCAGCCTCATGACGAATCTCGTGACTCAGCATGTCCCAAGACCGCGAACCCGCACACAGCACCACGGCGTCAGCGACGAGTCCTTCACCCGATTGTGTGGTCAGTCGCCATCCCTCGCCGTCGGGATTGGCCTGGTCAATCAGATCACAACGGTGGTCCCAGGTGTCAAACGTGGCCGCGCTAGCGGCGAGCGCAGCGAGGAGATCATCGGGATTGATGGCGTGTTCACCGGGAAGATACAGGCAGAGGCCGGGACCGTAAAGGCGATTCGCCTTCAATCCGGGGACGTCCTCGGGTTCGACGAACTCAGCCGTTTCACCGAGCGCGTCGGCATATTCCTTCATTTTGCGCACGCAGGCTCGGTCAGAACCTCCCACGTTGTTGGCGATCACGAAGGTGCCCTGCTCTAATCGGACCGACTTCCCTGACCGTTCGCAGATGTCCTCGAGCCAACCCGCGTACTCCTGCTGGGCTCGCAGTCGAAACCGAAATCCTGGATCGTCGATATCTCCGTCGGATTGACCAAGTTCACCAAAAGCTCCAAGCATCGCTCCCGCCGCTCGAGACGCCACCGGCCGTGCTTGCTCCGGCGCAGGGAACACCGATGTCACAAGATGGCCGGTCCGGAGCAAAGCGTTGGCCACCGACAGACCGACCACGCCTCCTCCTACGACGACCACCCGCTCGACTCCAACGCTGGTGGACATATTCGCTATGTCGCCTGATTGTGCAGGAGCAGGTCAGCCACGTCCCGGCAACCCAATGTGACACAGAGTGTGCCAGCGCCTAGTTGGGTTCCCAGGAATTTGACCACTGCTTCGGGCTCGGGGATCCGTCGAATGGGTCGCTCGGGCATCACGTCAACGGCGGCGTCCACAATGAGCATCGCCGCAGCAGCTTGCGTCGAAAAATCAGGCGTTCCACCCGCCACATTAAGAACGACAACGAGGTCGGCCAATCTGAGTGCGTCTCCGTAGGCCTCGGCCATCTTCTGTGTGCGAGATAGCCCCCAAGGTCGCAAGACGGCAACGAGCCGGTCGGGGCAGAGAGTGCGGGCGCCCTCGAGCGTGGCCGCCACCTCCGACGGATGATGGGCATAGTCGTCGTAGAGCATTGCGCCACTCGGCGTCTTCCCGAGATATTCGAAGCGACGGGCTACCCCTGAGAATTCCGCCATGCTCTTGGCCGCCAACACAGCATCGGCACCCATTGCGTGGACCCCTTCAAGGGCTGTCGCTGCATTGAGGACGTTGTGCTGACCGACCACCGGCAATTCCACCTCATGTCCCCGCCAAGTGAACTGGGAGCCGCCGGAATGCAACTGGCTCGACGGTTGGCGAACCGGAAGACACGAGCCACGCCGAAGGGCTCGAACTTGCGGCCGGTCCTGAACCACGGCGATCTTCGCGTGAGAGAGGAACTCTCGAAAGACCTCCTCCACCGCACCGAGCGAATCGAAGGTGTCGACATGGTCCCATTCGACGTTGGTCAAGACGGCAATGTCGGGAGAAATGGAGAGGAGGGAGCGATCTGACTCGTCGGTCTCGACCACCACCCAGTCGCTGTTGTCCCATTCGGCATTCAGCTCCGTCGAGATGATGTCACCGCCGATGATGTAATCCACCCGTTCGCCAGCACCGCGCAAAGCGTGCACGATCATGGCTGAGGTGGTCGTCTTGCCGTGCGTCCCGGCTACGGCGATGCATCGTTGGTCTTGTACCAGCTCAACCAGGAACTCGGTGCGGTGGTACTCGCGGAGGTGTCGCTGTCGCCCATGCTGGCGTTCGACGTTGCCGAGCGGGATAGCGGAAGACACCACGAGATCAACCCGCTCGCCGTCACCAACGTTTCGTGCATCGTGACCGACGTGAATATCAATTCCACACCGGCGGAGACGATCGAGGTAGGGACCCTCAAGTTGATCCGAACCACTGACTTGCGCGCCTCGGGCGTGGGCGACCAAAGCAAGGCCGCTCATCCCACACCCGCCGATTCCTATGAAGTGAACCCGCCGATCGGCCCAAGGTTGTGCCGCCATCACCGGTCCCCACGGAGCTGGCGAACAAATTGCAACGGGGTCAGGGCCTTGCTCGTGAGCTTCCAACGTCGGCTGCCTGACATCAACTGATATTCGTGCTGCAGCCGTGCATTTTTCTCGGTCAAATGGTCATGCTCGAGCTGCAGTTGGGCCAGCGAGTGGGTTGCGATCGAAAGTCGCTCATTGACCGAGCGGCATTCTCGAGTCAACATTTCGGTGGCGGCCTGGGCCTCGAAGAGCGTGCGCAGAATACGCGCTACTTCTTGCAATGGAGCATCGACGCGCCTCCCAGGATCCCTCTCGTTGATTATCTCTATCAGCGAAATGGCGTGTTCGTAGGCCGAGTGGTGCAGCGTAATCAGCTTTCGATTCACCTGGCCCATCTCGGGGTCGTACTCCTTGAGGCCAACTTGAAATGTTGTTGCGTCAACGAGGGCATCAGTGGCCCGACCTCGAAAACCGTCGGCTTCCAGCAATCGATAATTGGCCTCGGTCACCCATCCGTCGCCAGCTATCGGGCCGTAGACCCAGGCAGCACGACCGCAGGCCATGGCGTCAAGCACGGACCGGCCCTGCCCGATCACGATGTCGGACTCGCGAATCGCCCCCACGGCGTCTGAAAGCACTTCGCCATACCTGCCGACTTGATGCCACTCCAGTCCGGCATCCACACACACCCGAACAAGGTCATCTTTAAAACTGCCAGTGAGGTAGTTGCCGAGCATGAGGACTCGGTTTGGTTGAGAACTGCCCAACCCAGTCATTCGGTAGCGATCCGTGTCGATGGGTTGGCTTAGCCGACGGACCTCGGCCAGATTGGGCATGGCCCGGAGGCGCCGCTCGACGGCATCGTTCATGGCAACGGCACAAGACGCCACTCCCTCGAAACCAGGCGGGAGATGGAGATCGAGCTCAGCGCTGTGCACCACAATGATCCGGATCGAAGTTGGGTAACGGTCGGCCATCGTCAGGAGTGTGACGGCATCAGAAGCGATCACCGCGTGGCAATCGTCGGGTAACTCATGCGGGTTTCTGGCCACACGAAGCCCGCGGGAACGAGCCACTTCGCTCATAGCTCCCAATTTCGGGGCATAGAGCGTGACGCCGTGGCCAAGGCGTTCGAGTTGAGGGGCGACAGCCAGCATGTACGTCTGCACGCCACCGGGCTGATCGAGACCAAGCCCGGTGAGGACGATATCCACCCGTCAAGTATGGCGCACCTCCAGAATGGCCATAATTGGCCGATCATTGGCCCAGGCTCGTGTGTCTCCATCGCAGCCGATCCAGACGCTGCATTGCTTCCTGATCCAACGAACTCTCAGGTGCCGCCGAGCAAATCCATCAACTGTGAGATCCTTATCCGTTCGATAGCGATCGAGGGAGGCCGAACCATGGAAGCAAACTGGCCTCAAAACGGCTCAAGGCGCGGATCTGTTCGCCGGCAAGGGTAAGTACGTAGAGACCCACTCCATGTCCGATGCCGTCAGCAGCGCGCACATATGCTCCAAATGCCGGCTGACCGTTCGCTCGCGCTGGCACCAAGTCAAACTTGCGTCCTGAGCCCAAGATCAGTGCGCAGAAGCGGGCGACCGAGTCTCGACCCTCGTATTCGAAGGGCATGGGCGGCATTGACATAAAGACGTCGTCCGTGAACAGTGCCACCAGAGCGCCAAGATTGGCCGATTCCCACGCGCTGACGAATTTCCCCACCAATGCGTTCTCCGATCGGGACGCGGAGGCCGGGGGGCGGTGGCGAATCTGTGACCGGGGGCCCACTCGTTGCAGACTCGACCGCGCTCGCTTGAGGGCGCTGATCACCGATTCGACGGTCGACCCGAGCATCTCGGCCACCTCGGTGGCTGGAAAGCCAAGGACGTCGCACAAGACCAGCACGGCGAGCTGACGCGGCGGAAGGACCTGAAGGGCCGTGATGAATGCCAGTGAGATGGATTCAGTCTGCTCGTAACGGGATTCTGGGCCAAGCGGCACGGTGCTCACGCCCGCAAGAAGTGAGTCGGGATACGGCTCGAGCCAGAGGACTTCGCCGATTTGGGTCGGCTCAGGAGGTTCAACCGTCGGCACGTCCCACTCTTTGGCTGGGCGCCGGCTGACCGCTCGACGCGCGTTCAGGCACCTGTTGGTGGCGATTTGATAGAGCCAAGTGCTAAGCGACGCTCGTCCTTCGAACCCGTTGAAGCCTTTCCACGCGGCCAACAGCGTCTCTTGAAGCGCGTCCTCGGCGTCCTGCATGGACCCCAACATTCGGTAGCAGTGGACCAGGAGTTCGCTGCGATGCGGCTCGGTAAGTGCTCGGAACGCTTCGCCATCCCCCGCCCGAGCCTTTGCCATCAAATCGACCGTCACCACCACAAAGTCTCCTCCGCCTGCCACCTCGTCGTACTCCCATCCCTTGATAGACACCGCCGAAGTGACGAGTGGTTCGGCTCACGATGGACCTCCCGACCCGGCGACTGGGCGGACAGATTGAACAGCCTGCCGAAATACGTCGTGTCCTCCACTCTTAAAGAGCCGGTATGGAGCAACGGAACGATTCTCAAGGACGACGTGGTTGACCAAGTCTCGAAATTGAAGCAGGACCTGAATGGAGACCTGGTGGTCTACGCCAGCTATCAGCTTGGGCACACCCTGATTGAGCACAACCTTGTCGATGAATTGCGGCTGTTTGTCTTCCCAGTCGTCTTGGGGACGGGTAAGCGACTCTTCGGTGAAACCATCGAGAAGAGGCCAATGCGCCTCGTCAGCACGCTGACGATAGGAGAGGGCCTCGTCTCCCTCACCTATGTGTTCGTCCGAGCTGCGTAGCAATCCCCCGAGCCGGTGCGTGTGCGAAGTGGCCGTCGTCGCTTCGCACGCCGCCGCGCCCTCCCGGCCTCGTTGAACCTAAAGACAGATTCAGGGAAGGAAGACACCCGGACTCCATAGTCGTATGAGCCGCGGGCCAGCCCAGATTGTCAGCCCTTTACCTGTGTCCAAGCCGGATTCGACTTCCCTGCGAGATAGCTCCCCAATGCGACGGCCATCGTTATGGCGAGTGCAATAGCTAACGGGAGCACGATCCGAACGTGAAGCACGAGCAATGCGCCGATAAATGCTCCGATGCACATTGCCGCGACGGCGATTAGACGTCTTCCCGATTTGGAACCCTGTCCCCCGCCTAGTGCGCTGTCGGCTCCAATGCCTGTGACCGTCATGGTGAGCACCGTCGTCGTCAGATCGGGAACGGCCAGTTTGCGCACCGCGGCATTCTGGCCACCCATTGCCATAGCGAGAACCACGATCAGCGCATACCTAAAGACGCTATGCGGTGGATTCGAGGTGACAATGGCCAGGACTACAGCGATGGCCAAAAAGACAGCTTGGACAGTGGTTGCTGCAGCAAGGAGGAATCCCCGGTGATGGCCAAACTTGGCGATCAATCTGCCACCTACGACCGAGCCGGCACCAAAGGACAACAATGCAACGAGTGAAGCGGCAATGGAGAAGCCGTGGGCACCTGCAATCGCGAATCCCAGGAACACGACATTCCCGGTCATATTCGCCACGAAGACGTGGCCACAAACCAGATAGCTAAAAGCATCGACCAGACCAGTGACCAATGTCATCGCAATGAAGAGCGGAGGTAGTGGTCCGAATCGTTCGGCATCGGGAAGCAATGTCTGCTTCACCTCGGTCAAGAAGGTACCCATATCGGAACGCCCCTTTCGTCAGGTGCTAAGTCTTGCCGCTCGCTCAATCACCTGCTCAGATCCGTGAGCGCCTCATCGGAGTGAGCCGGTGTGTGGACGAGCGCGGCCAGGACGGCGGCGGCCAGGCACGCACCTGAACCGACCAACAGCGCCGCCGCATCCGCGTCCAAGGACTAAAGGGTGGGCGGTAGGTCGAAGAGCTCGAACAGGCCAGGCAACTGGAAAACCACCGTGCGGTGGATTGCGTATGTGCTGACTTCGAACACCTGCAACGTGTGGGCGTGAAAGACGCCATCTTCACCGAGCGCGTATGCCCCGACGGCCGGCTGGCAATTTGCGGCAGTGGGAGTCATGCGCCATTCAGCGCCCCGCATTCGAAAGACGCGGGCGATGAACTGACCGTAGTGCTCGGTTCCTACGAACCAAAGCGGAATCGGTGGCATCTCCAGCACTACTTCGTTGGCGAGCAGCTGGGTGATCGCGGGAACGTCAGCTCTTTCGAACGCTGCGATGTACTGATTGATGAGGGCGCAGTTCGTAGGGTCCGACGGTTCTTCGATCAGATCTTCGTTGACTGAGAGGTCCTCCATTCTTGATCGAGCCCGCTGAAGGGCGCTGTTTACTGAAGCCGGGCTGGTATTCAGGATGTCAGCGGCTTCGAGCGCCGAGAACTCGAGCACGTCGCGCAGGATCAGGACAGCTCGCTGCCGAGCCGGTAGGAATTGCATGGCGGCAACGAAGGCCAAACGCACGCTGCCATGAATGGAAGCCATCGCCGATGGATCGCCAGAGCTCGCGCTGAGCAGCCGGTCGGGTAGTGGCTGGAGCCACGGGATGTCGAGTTCCGAGACGAGGGGTATTTCAGGGTCGTCTCCGGGTGCCCCGAGACCGGAAGGCAACGAGCGGCGGTGTGCACTCTTGAGGGCAGTGAGGCACACGTTGGTGGCTATTCGATACAGCCAGGTGCGAAACGACGCCAGTTGATCGTCAAAGCCATCGTAGAAACGCCAAGCCCGCAGCATGGTCTCTTGCAGCTGATCTTCGGCCTCATGGGCCGATCCGAGCATGCGATAACAGTGGGCGAGAAGCTCCCGACGGAACGGCTCGGCTCGGCGCTCGAAGTCGTCATGCATTGCCGTCACTGCTGCTTCCGCTCGTCCTGCATATAAGTACCTACCGGGCAGCGTGCCAGAAATAATCGGTCTGGACGATGAATTTGGCACTCCAACTCGGTAGGTACATATGTCCGCCTCAATCGAGGGGCGAATGTCGACCCAATACATGGAGACCACTGATGGATCTCATCAACAAGAAAGGCAACAACATGACTGTTCAAAACCCAACCGACCACGTCCTCAGCGTCATTCAAGCCGTCTATGACGCCTGGGCCGACAATGACGCCGACGCTTTCGCTGCCCTTTACACCAAAGATGCCACCGTCGTGCAGCCTGGCGTCCACAAGAAGAACCAAGATGAGATCCGGACCACGATGGCAGCGGGGTTTGCTGGCCCGCTTAAGGGGTCACGAGTGATTGACAAGCCGCAGAGCATCAGATTTCTCGGATCTGAAGCGGCCGTCGTCATCACCGAAGGCGGCGTCCTCATGGCGGATCAAACCGACGTTCCTTCCGAACGCCAAGTTCGAGCCACCTGGGTTCTTTCCAAGCAGGAAGGAAAATGGTTCGTCGTGGCCTATCAAAACAGTCCTGCTCATTGATCAGGACATGCTTCACGGCGGCAACGGAACTCGACACCTCCTCTTTTCAAATCCGAATCGGTAAGCGGGTTCGGTGTTGCGCATCCACCGCCAATCGACGATGCCAAGACGGCGCTGACGCCCCGCTTGGCTTGGTGGAAACGACCCGAACGACCTGAAGCAAATGTCCAGATCAGTGAGGTCCTACGGGTGTGCGCCACGCAACCTAGGGCAGCGCCAGCTTGGCCTGCGATGATGAGTCGATGGCATCGAATCGCCTGAAGATCAGCGGGGCCCATCGACTGGCACAAACCCTGCGATGCGTGGCACCGCTGGTGGTGCTGGTCGGATTCGTTTTGATCTCGGGTGCAAGTGCTTCGGCCGCTCAATCGCCTTCTGGCACTTCGAATGACACCACTCCCGTCAATCTGGCGACGCCCATCGATATGCAGAATGGGATGGCACACCAATCGGCCATTGTGCATGTGGGTGCCGTGCGTGTCGAGGTCTTGACTCCGAGCCTGCTCCGACTCGAATATTCCCCGTCACAGCACTTCGAGAACAGCCCAACGGTGAACGCACTCAACCGGCGCATGTCGGTTCCCCCCTACTCGGCAACGACCAAGGGCGGCTGGCTCACCGTGCACACGGCTAAGGCCACCCTGCGTTACAAGTTGGGATCAGGTCCCTTCACTCCGCTCAACACCTCTCTTCGACTGTCGGGCAGAAGTGGAACTTCGATAATCGCGCCGACCTGGGAATGGGAGTGCACCTTTGGCCAGGTGTGCCAGGCCGGAGCGGCCACTCTGGGCGGAGGCGACGCTCTCGTCGAGAGCGTTCCCGGGTACCAGAGCACGGCCGGTTCGGTCGGCTACTTCATCAACCCAGGAGCCAGTGTCACCTGGCACGTCATCGGGACGACTGCGGGCACTGCGGTCGTTTCCCTGCGGTATTACAACCTGGCCGGATCCCCCTTGCCACAAACGACCAGCACGGTCGAGCTCAATGTGAACGGCCAAGTGCAAAAGAGCATCGACCTCGTTCCCACCACCGTGGCCGAGCCCTGGGCCACCATCACCTCCACCGTGTCATTGGTGTCGGGGACAAACTCGATCAAATTGGTCAGCACCACTCCAAACAGCTTCGCACTGGGCGTCGACACCCTGGCGGTCGGTCCGGCGAGTTCGCCGTCCCCCGTTGTTGCATCGACCGGACCGCTCGGAGGCTGGTTCCGAGGATTTGATACCGACACCTACAACGACTCACCGGTCTGCACGCCTGGACAACCCGCATCCACCTGCCAAGCCGTCATCCAACCTCTTAACACCGACGGTCTATTGGACACGGCCGGCTGGCGATTGCTCGACGACACCCAGAGTGCAGTGTGGACCAAGAATGGGTGGGTCGCATCCCGGCCAGCAGGTGGTGACGTCGAGGACGGCTACCTCTTCGCCTACGGGACCGATTACGCCGGCGCCCTGCATACCTTGGCTCAGCTGACCGGTTCAGCGCCCCTCTTGCCTCGAAACGTCTTCGGAGTGTGGTACTCGGACTACACGCCCTATTCGAGCAAGACGATTGAGAAATCGATCTATCCCGCGTTCGTCAAGAACAAAGTGCCCCTCGACACGCTCTCGCTCGACACCGACTGGAAGGCGCCCAATGACTGGAACGGGTGGGAATGGAATTCCACGCTCTTCCCCTCTCCAACATCCTTCCTCCACTGGGCGCGCGCTCACAAGATCGACGTGACCTTGAACATCCACTCGAGCATCGAAGACGATGATCCGAAACTGCCCGCAACCGAACACATTGCCGGGCACACCCTCGCCTCCTCGACCTGCACCAACGGGAAGTGCAAGGTATGGGATTGGAGCTCCATCCCTCAGGCTGAGTCGAACTTTGCCCTCCAGCAGAGCTTTGAAAAACAGGGAGTTTCCTTCTGGTGGCTCGACTGGTGCTGCGACAACTCCGTGGTCTCATCGCCCAGCGTGACGCCCGATGGATGGATCGACCACCTCTACGCCCAGAGCATGGTCAACATGGGCAAGCGTGGCTTTGTTCTGGCTCGTATTGGGGGCTCCAATGGTGAACCCCAGCAGGTCTACCCGGCTGGACCCTGGTCAAACCACACCTCGACCATCGCCTTCACAGGAGACGCCTGGGGCACGTGGAACACGCTGGCTGCCGAAGCCGCATTGGTCCCCGACGAGGCCACCATCGGCGAGCCTTACGTGAGCAGCGACATCGGGAGCTATCTCGGTCCACCTCCCACGCAATCGGGTGCCGATCCCCCTGACCTCTACGACCGATGGGTGCAACTCGGGACGTTCCAGCCGATCCTTCGTCTCCATTCCAACGACGAGAAGCGACTCCCATGGGAGTATCCCCAGCCGGTACAGGGGATCACCGAATCCTTCCTGCGGCTCCGCGAAGCGCTGATTCCCTACACCTACACGCTGGCTGCCGAAGCCAATCAGACGGGACTGCCGATGGCACGACCGCTTTACCTCGACTACCCCACGCAGCCCTCGGCTTACGACAACCCGACCGAATATCTCTACGGACCAAACATGCTGGTCGCTCCGGTCACCTCGCCGGGGGACGTGGCTTCGACCACGGTGTGGTTTCCACCAGGCAAATGGGATGACTTCTTCACTGGCGCCACGTTCACCGGGCCTTCCACCGCCACTCTGGCTGTTCCACTCGACCAGATGCCGGTCTTCGTCCGCCAGGGTGGGATCGTTCCCGAGCAACCGTCCAACGGGGGAACGGGGTCGCCCCATTCGCTCACTGCCGTCGTGTACCCGGGATCGCCTGGGTCCTTCAATCTCTATGGCGATGCCGGCTCGGGACTCGGCTACACCAAGGGTCAACGCTCCGAGACCCTGATCACCACTTCTTCAAGCGCACCTCCAGGAAAATTGCGGTCAGTCCGAGTTGCGATTGGCGCAACCAAGGGTACGTACCCCGGTCAACCTTCCTCTGAGTCCACCACCATCAAGATGGTCGATATCTCCAGACCGGTCCAGGTCTACGTCGATGGCCGGAAACTGAGCCCTCACTTCGGGACCGGCATGGGCTGGCGCTACTCGGCCACCTCGTCGACCCTGACCGTCCAGATCGGGTTGCGACAGGTGAGCCACAAGGCGAGCGTTGTGGCGGTGGGAGCGACAGCGCTCTCTGGCGGCTCGTCAACTGCTGCATCATCTCGCCCCTGACGCACGCCGAGACAGGGAAAAGCAGGTAGGTGGTTGGACCTATCAAATAGGCACTAGACATGATGACCCGGCATGATTTGCCTGGGTTCGCCAAGGGAGGCCTCAGGCAATGAGCGATAGCTGGTCACCAGATCAAGCGTTGGACACGGAGACATTCGAGCAGGGCGACGAAGCCCTCGACGAAGCGACCCGCCTAGATCCTGACTTTGTCGACGAAGTCCAAGGCGATCCGTCCCTTGACCCTGCGCTACAACTTGACGAAGTCGAGCTCAAAGAAGCTGGCGTCAAACTCGATGATCCTGAAGATGAGGGATGGGAACTCGACGACGCAATCACCGGCGCTCCGGCAACTGAGGAGGATTAACCGTTCTTAGCGCAGCCACGTGGGCCGTAGAGTGGTGTTTCCCGATAGTGCATCCCGCACTACTCCGCTAAGAGCAAGGACCGCGGTGGCCGAGCCGACCACGGAACAACCAATCAACTTCGCCGAGCTGGGGCTGCGCCTCGAGCTGCTCAACGCGCTCGCCACACTTGGTTACGAGGAGCCAACGCCGATTCAGTCGGCTGCCATCCCCGTCCTACTTGAGGGACACGACCTGCTCGGGCAGGCTGCCACCGGAACAGGAAAGACTGCAGCGTTCGCTCTCCCAATTCTCCAACGGCTTTCGGCCAGCGAGCGAGGCCGGGAGCCCATGGCATTGATTCTGGTGCCAACCCGTGAACTCGCCATGCAAGTTTCCGAAGCCATTCACACCTATGGGCGCCAGCTCGGCGTCCGCGTCGTCCCGATCTACGGTGGCCAACCCATCGGCCGTCAACTGCGAACCCTCAAGGAAGGTGTCGACGTAATCGTGGCCACACCCGGCCGTGCTCTCGATCACCTACGTCGCCGTACGCTGCAACTTGCTTCGCTGCAGGTGATGGTGCTCGACGAGGCCGACGAGATGCTCGACATGGGCTTTGCCGAGGATCTTGAGGCAATCTTCGCCGAGACGCCACCGAGCCGCCAGACGGTGCTCTTTTCGGCCACGCTCCCCAAGCGCATCGATGCCATCGCCCGTAAGCACCTCCGCAACCCAGAACGCATTCGCATCCTCGACGAAGTACGGAGCAGCGAAGAATCGCCCCGGGTGCGGCATTCCGCTTATGTCGTCCAACGCGCCCACAAATCGGCCGCCCTCGGGCGAATCCTCGACGTTGAGTCGCCGACTGCGGCACTTGTCTTTTGCCGAACTCGCGAGGCCGTGGACGGTCTCACCGAAACGCTCAACGGCCGCGGGTACCGCTCCGAGGCCCTGCACGGTGGGATGAGCCAGGAGCAGCGGGACCGGGTGATGGGGCGCTTGCGGGGCGGGACCGCCGACCTCCTCATCGCCACCGACGTGGCCGCTCGTGGCCTCGATATCGACCTGCTCTCCCACGTCATCAACTACGACGTGCCCTCATCAGTGGACAGCTACGTCCACCGAATGGGGCGGGTGGGCCGCGCCGGGCGAGAGGGTGTGGCCATCACGCTGGCCGAACCACGCGAGCACCGAATGCTCAAAACAATCGAGCACGCCACCAAACAGAAGATCGCGGTCGAGAAGATCCCCACTGTGGCCGACCTTCGTGAGCGACGTCTCGACCTCACCCGCGCTGCACTGCGCGAGAGCATCCTCGGAGACGAACTGGACAGCTTCCGGGTCGTGGTCGAATCGCTTGCCGAGGAATTCGATGTGATGGAGGTGGCGCTCGCCGCGGTCAATCTGGCGCATACCGCAATTGGCGGTCCCGATGATGAGGAAGACATTCCAGACGTCGTCGTCTCGTCGCCCACCAAGGGACGAACTCGCAATGACCGATCCGGTCGAAACCAGCGGGCCAACGCTGGAGGTGGGCCAGGCATGACTCGGCTCTACGTCAGCCTCGGACGCGAGGTGGGACTGCGGCCACAGGACCTCGTCGGGGCAATTACGGGCGAGACAAGCCTCAGCGGACGGAATATCGGCGCGATTGAGATCTCCGGTCGCTTTTCTCTCGTCGACGTGCCAGAAGGCGCCGCCGAAGAGGTGATCGCTGCGCTTCGCGACACCAAAGTTCGAGGCAGGCGGGCCACCGTACGCCGGGAGCGCTTCTAGCCAGAAGGCGGAACAGAGAGTGCGGGGTATAACTGATTGGGAGGAGTACCCATGAACCCAACGACCACGGTCGACCCCCGATACAGCGATCCAAAGGCGATCGCTGTGAGCTGGGACGAGACCCGCAAGTTGATGGAAGCCGCCGAGTTGTTCTGGATCTGCACGGTGCGACCCGACAGCCGCCCGCATGTGACCCCGCTTGTGGCAGCGTGGGTCGATGGAGCGATCCATTTCCACACGGGCGCCCGGGAGCAGAAGTTCGCCAACCTGCGCGACAATCCGCACGTTGTGCTTCTCACGGGCCGCAACCAGTGGAACCACGGCGTGGACGTCGTGGTGGAGGGCGATGCGGTGCAGGTCACCGACCCCACCGTGCTTGCTCGGTTGGCGCCGGCGTGGGCGCACAAGTGGGACGGGCGGTGGCAACTCATGGCAGGCGACAGCGGCTTCCAGGACGACGGGAGCGACTTCGTGAGCGAGGTCTTCTCGGTGGTGCCGACGACAATTTACGCCCATGCGAAGGGCGATCCATTCGGTCAGACGAGGCACCGATTCTGATGGCCAGGCTGATGTATGCACCACTCGCATCGCTCGATGGCTACATCGAAGACGAGCAGGGCGAATTCAACTGGGCCGCGCCGGACGATGAGGTGCACGCGTTCATAAACGACCTGATGCGACCAATCGGCACTCATCTGTACGGTCGGCGCATGTACGAGACAATGGTCTACTGGGAGACCGTCGACGACCAGGCGGCGGTGGCCCGGGACTTCGCAGAGATCTGGCGTGCGGCCGACAAGGTTGTCTACTCCCAGACGCTTCTAACTGTCTTGAGCGAGAGAACTCGAATCGAGCAGGAGTTCGATGCCGCGGCGATAATGCGGCTGAAGGAGAGTTCGCAGACCGACATCTCAATCAGCGGAGCCGAACTCGCCGGCCGGGCGTTCGCGAAGGGGCTAGTCGACGAATGCCATCTTTTTCTCGGGCCGGTTCTGGTGGGCGGTGGCAAGCGCGCCCTGCCCGCCGGTGTCCATGCCGAGCTCCGGCTATTGGACGAGCGCCGCTTTCGCAACGGCGTCGTATACCTGCACTACCGATTATGAGCCGAAAGAATCCCCATGTCGATAATGCGGCCGTGCTTCACCTCCCAGATCATCGAGAAGTTCCACGTTTTGACACTGGGTCACCGACGTGGAGCTCTCGACCTCTATGGCTGACTTCAACGAGAACTTCTACAACCTTCACGAGCGCCGCCGGTCACTTCAGAATTGCGGATATCCATATGGGACGTCAGAGACCAGTTGGTCGTAGCGGACGACAACAATGAGCTGGGATACGCGGCACCGGAAATCGTCACTTGTGATTCGGCTGCTCCTGGCAGTGTGGATAGCCGTCATTGTCGTTGTGCTCTGCGCCACGGGATACTGGTGGGGCCTGGTATTCGTTGTCCCTCTAGTCCTTGACTTGTACCTCCTCCGCCGGATTTTGGCGGCGGGCTCCAGCCAGTAGCGCCGTGTTCGCAGATCGCGTCGCTCCGCACGCCCCAGGCAAGACAGACAGGTGTGCGCTCGTCCGGCGTGTCGGTTGACTTGGTTGCTTCATAAGTCAGGAGGTCGACGGGGTACGCCACAAGTCGATGCCCCCGTCGACGGCGTAGCGGTCGATATCGGCGATCTCTTCGGGAGTGAAATACAGCCCGCCCAAGGCGGCCACATTTTGCTCTAACTGTTCGACGCTGCTGGCACCTATCAGCACTGAGGTAACTCTGGGGTCGCGCAAGGCCCAGGCGATAGCCATTTGCGCGAGTGACTGTCCTCGTCGCTGGGCGATGTCGTTGAGAGATTTGACACGCGCCAGATTCTCGTCGCTGAGCATGTCCCGGCTGAATGAGCCGGCCTTCGAGGCCCTGGAACCCTCGGGTATCCCGTTGAGGTAGCGGTCCGTCAGCAAACCCTGGGCCAATACCGAGAAGGCGATACAGCCGACCCCTTCGGCCTCGAGCACGTCGAGCAGGCGGTCTTCGATCCACCGATTGAACATTGAGTATGAAGGTTGGTGGATCAACAGCGGAGTGCCGAGCTGTCGCAGAATGGCCACGGCCTCAGAGGTTCGCTGATCGGAGTATGAAGAGATGCCGACGTAAAGGGCCCGACCAGACGTGACCGCCGTGTGGAGCGCGCCGACGGATTCCTCCAGCGGCGTCTGGGCGTCGAAGTGGTGGTGGTAGAAGACGTCGACGTAGTCGATCCCGAGACGTTGGAGACTCTGATCGAGACTGGCCAGGAGGTACTTACGAGAGCCAAGGTCTCCGTAGGGACCGGGCCACATATCCCAGCCGGCCTTGGTGGAGATGAAGAGTTCGTCCCGGTGGACACGAAGATCGTCGTGGAGGATCCGGCCGAAGTTCCTCTCTGCGCTCCCATAGGGAGGTCCGTAGTTATTGGCCAGGTCGAAGTGGGTGATGCCCAAGTCGAAGGCGCGATGCACGATGGCACGTTGGGTGTCGAGGGGTCGGTCGTCACCGAAGTTCTGCCACAGACCCAGTGACACCGCAGACAATCGAATACCACTGCGCCCACATCGGCGGTAGGTCATGGACTGGTAGCGATCTTCGGCGGGAACGTATCTGGTCATGATCCGGTTTCTCCATTCCTGGCGATTGATCCTTTTTGCTCAAGGGCCCAGGCGACGACTGTCAGGTCGAGGTCGCCGAGACCGAAATCGACCATCTCTTGCCACTCCTGGGCCAGGCCGGCCAGGGCTTGGAAACGGTCATCGGTGGCGGCCTGGAGCGCGAGATGCACATCTTTGAGCGCTAGCGCTAACCCGAACTGGTCCGAGTAGTCACCCTGGGCGATGCGTGGCAGCTTGGCGGCCTGCCATGGGGACACCAGCGGGTTGCCATCCAAAGCGTGCATGACAGTCTCCATCTCCAATCCCAATCCTTTGGCGAGGGCCACTGATGCGCTGACCGCCTCGGCCTCCAACGCCAGCCACGCGTTGGCCACGAGCTTGAGTCGCGAACCTGCCCCAACCGGGCCCACCCAGATCGTCCGTTGGCCCAGCGCCGCAAAGAGAGGCTCCAACCGCGAGTGAGCCTCGTCCGGCCCGGAGGCAAAGATATTTAGCTGACCTTTCTCTGCGGGTCCCTTGCTCCCCGACACAGGCGCGTCAATGAACATCACGTCAGGTCGCTCAGCTGCTGCAAGTGCGGCGGCGCGCTCAATGCCAGCGACACCGATGGTGCTCATCTGCACCCAAAGCGAGCCGGGAGCGAGCGCAGCCAGCATTCCCTGATCCTGGGCCACCGACAACACGACATCGGCGTCGGGCAGCATCGTGACCAAAATGGTGGCTCTTCGTGCCGCATCGGCCGGTGATTCGGCTACCGACGCGCCGAGATCTTTGAGGTCTTCTACCGCAGCTGGAGTGCGGTTCCAGACGACCGTTGGGATTCCAGCGCGTAGCGCACTGGCCGCCATGGCGTGGCCCATGGTGCCGATACCAAGAAATGCCACCGAATCCTTGATTGCGTTCATCGTTCGCTCCCTTTCACTCTGCTCAGGGGATGAGCACGATTTTGCCGTGGGTATGACGCTGTTCGAGTTCCTCGAATGCATCTCGCACCCGATCCAGCGGAAAGGTTGCGGCAATCGGAAACTCGATTGCTCCCGAAGCAACAAGTCCCGCCATTTCTGTCAGCACCTCCGGAGTGGAGGCGGTCACACTGCCCTCGGCTTTGACGCCGAGTTCCTGGGCCTTTTCGAAGGAAGCAATCGTCTCGATACGGTCATGCGGAATGCCGAGATCGACTGCGAGCTGGACGTAACCGGGTCCGAAGAGATCAATGAAGGCATTGATCGTCCCGCCGGGCGCTGCTGCATGCAGGCTCTCGGCCAGGCCTTCTCCGTAGGGCACAGGGACGGCACCATGCGACTGAAGCCAGTCGGCATTCGATGGCGAAGCAATGCCGAGGACCTTTGCGTTCCGCAGGGCCAAGAGCTGTACGACGATTGTTCCCACACCGCCCGCGGCGGCCGACACCGCCACCACTTCTCCCGGACTGGGGTCCACGGCACGCACAGCTGCAAACGCAGTGCAGCCAACAACGTAGAGAGATCCGGCGACTTCCCAGCTGAGTTCCGGCGGCTTGTGGATCAACTGCGACGTGGGGACAGCTACGTGCGTGGCTTGGCTAGAACGCCGCCACGAAAATCCCAGTACGTCGTCGTTGACTGCGAAGTCATCATTTCCATCCCCGACGGCGACGACCACACCAGCCAGGTCACTCCCCTCCCCGGAGGGAAAAGTCGCGGGAAATCGGTCATGCAACGCACCTGAGCGGATCGCCGTCTCACCGGGATTGATACCGACTGCCTTGACGGCCACCACAACCTCACCAGCGGCTGGCTTCGGCATCGGAACTTCGGCGACATAGAGCACATCCCGGTCGCCGTAGTGGTCGAAGAGTACCGCTCGTGCGTTGCTTTCCGTCATTGCCCCCTCCGTCTCGAAGACGACATCGAGTTCCAACTCGAGTCACTGCTCGTCGAATAGTCCAACCGGGATCCGACCTCATGAATATCAGAGACCCGCCCGACCTGCTCAGCTGAAATCACGTGACCTCCGTGTCGAACAAGTGGGCGAACCGACGCCGCGATCGCAGCGGCGGCCAAGACGACAAAGACGAGCATTACATCCCGAGCCGGGGCGTACATGGTGGCAATCCCGAGACCCACTACGGGAATGGACAGGCCCACGTAGGCACCGAGGAAGAACCCTGCGAGCACTTCCGCCCGAGCACCCTCCGGTGCGGTCGACGTCGCGGCAACGAGTGCGCCCTTGAAGACCAGCCCGGCCCCGGCACCAGTGATCACCCCACCGATGACGAACAAGGCGAGGTTGCCCACCCACATTGCGCCGGCGAGCAACGCCAAACCGATGATGACCGTCGGTACGCTCCGGCGCAAGATATTGGTGTTCGAGACACCACGCTGTGTGATCTGAGCCAACGCCCCTGAGGCGAAAGCGGCAAAGGCGACCGCACCGGCCACTGCGTGTGACTGCACGTGCAGGGTGCCGGCCAGGAAGCTCGGAACAAGCGAGTTGAACACTCCATAGACGGCGAAGGCGGCCATGCCGGCGAAGGTGGCGGCGAAGAAAATACCCCGAGCGTGGGCGGGAACGGCGATTCGTTGTGGCCGGTAGGCAGGTCGGACATCCGGGCGGCGTACCGTCTCGGGCGAGAACGCCATTGCAGCCAACAGTACGACGAGTACCGCACCGAACACTATGAACGGCAAGCGAAGAGGAGCCGGAGCGAACTGCGCCAGTAGGCCAGCGACCAGCGGACCAATTCCAATGCCGCCCAGATTCGAGGCGGTGGCCACGATCTCGGCTCGACCGCTGGAGGCCCCCGGCCTGGCGTTGGTGTGGAGCTCGGCCAGGTAGCTGGTGGCGGTCGCCGTAGTCAGTCCGACCGAGATCCCCGAAATGATCCGGGCGATGATCAAGCCAGTAAGACTCGGCTCGAAAATGAAGATGAGGGCGCTCACCACGTTGGCCGCCAGGGCGGGCACAATTATGCGACGCCGGCCCATCCAGTCCGAGAGGTGACCGGCCAGGAACAGGCTGCCGACGACGCCGACGGCATAGACCGCGTAGACGATGGTCACCATCAGGTTGGAAAAGTGGTCCCTGGCTTGGTACAGCACATACAACGGGGTGGGCACGGCCGAGAAACCCATATTGACCAGGAAGGCAGTTGCAGTAAGCCAAAAAGCCACGTGATAAGCCCGGCGTGATGTGCGGGGGCCGCTGGTCAACCGGACGATGGTGGCCGAGTCATCGTCCTCACGATCGGGTGAGGGGAGGAAGAGGGTTGAAGTCATACGTCATGGTGCGCCTTGCGTGGTGTTCTGTCCAACGAATGTTATAAAGAACTGTCATTCTTTTGACGAATGACTAGCCTGGCGTCATGGAGCTCCGACAGCTCGAGCACTTCGTGGCGGTGGCCGAAGACGGCAGCTTCACCAAAGCAGCGCGGCGGCTCAATTACGTCCAGTCGGCGCTTTCGGTCTCGGTGCAGGGGCTCGAGCGAGAACTCGGCGTGCGCTTGTTTGACCGTACGACGCATCGGGTCGCCCTGACCGCGGCTGGCGAAGCGATCGTGCCCACCGCTCGCCGGACACTTGCTGCTGCCGAGGACACGCTCGATGTGGCGGCGGCCTTCAAAGGTGTGCTGCGCGGCCGGCTGCGCATCGGGATTATGCAGGCTTTCACCTTCATCGACGTGGCAGCTGTGTTGGGGGAATTCCATCGTCTGCATCCCGGTGTCGAAATTGGGGTCCATCCTGCGGCTGGTGGTACGGCAGCGCTCCTTACCGAGCTTCGCCAAGGCACCCTCGACGCCGCCTTCGTCGCCTTAATCGACCCACCGGTAGGGATGACGACGATTCCCCTCGGCTCGGAAGACCTGGTGCTCGTGGCCCCTCCGGACAAAATGCCAAGCGGACAAAGGGCGGTCCGTTTGGATGCTCTAAGCGACGCCACCTTTATCGACTTCCCAGCGGGCTGGGGAGTGCGCACTGTCGTGGACCGCGCCTTTGCCGCTGCTGGTGTCGAGCGGCAGGTCACCATGGAGATCGCCGACGTGGCTACCTGTCTACAGCTGGTGGGTGCGGGACTCGGCGTCGCCCTTTTTCCCCCATCGATGGTTCCGGCCGATGAGCCGCGTATCCGGGTTCGGCCGATTTCGCCCAAAATCACCTGGCACGTTGTAATGGCCACCCCTGCGGGGCGAACGAGCGCCGCCATTGATGCGCTGATAGCTCTCGTCAACGAAGCGCGGGCGCTCGCCCAACTTCCCTAATGGCACTGGATCAGTTTTTCTGAATGCAAAAAGCTGATCTCCGAGCCACCAATCGGGAAGCACTTCGCTTCCCCGGGCATCGAGCCCTTCGTGAACGGGACGACGTCGGCCACCGTCGCGGTCGATGAGTTCACACTGCCCGACGTTGGCACCGCGCCCGCCTCGGACACTTCTCGGAGCGAGAGTTCAACGGCCCAAATTGAATCCGTGAGATTCTCGTGAGATTGCGGTTGGCCACCTGGTCCAGTCTTCGCATGTCGAGGATCCCGGCCGCGATCTCGCCCTGCCAGTTGACCCCCAATCCCCACGTCGAGGTGCTCACCAACGCATCCACACACGCGAATGCCACGGCTTCTGGATTGGCAGAGGCCTCCTCGCGGCAGTCCGAGCCCAACATTGCATACGCTCGTGCCCATGCCTCCGCTCGATGACCGCGTAGTGGGACGATGAGCATCTTCGCGACGATCGTCGGCTTAGTCGTAGTGATTGTGACCGTGGCCGATGTCGTGTTAACCATGATTCTCCCGCGGCGACCGTCGGGCATCGAGCGGTTGAGTCTTCACATCAACCGGAGCGTCCGGGTGTGCTTCGCCCTCGCTTCCCACCTGGCAAAGACGTACGAGCGTCAGGACGCCATACTGGCGCCGGCCGGCCCGGTCGCCCTTGTGGTGCAGCTGCTGCTCTGGGCGGCCTGCCTCGTGCTCGGGTTCGCGCTCATCCTCGTCGGGGTCGGCGTACCATTTGCCGATGCGCTGCTCCAGGCTCTCACTGCACTCTTCACAGTAGGAGCAGTCCATAGCGGCGGCACGGCCGACACGGGTGTGGACATCTCCGTGGGCGCAATCTGGGTGGTGATTGTCGCCCTACAGATCGCGTACCTCCCGGCTCTCTACAGCTCATTCAACCGACGCGAGAGCCTCGTTGCCCTGCTCGAAAGTCGGGCCGGCGTCCCGGCATGGGGTCCTGAGCTCCTGGCTCGGCACCAGCTGGTCGGAATTTCCGACACCCTCCCCGACCTGTATGCCGCATGGGAGGAGTGGGCGGCCGACGTGGCCGAAACCCACACCACCTACCCCGTGCTCCTCCTCTTCCGGTCTCCGGAGCCGTGGTACTCGTGGCTCCTCGGGCTCATCGCCGTTCTCGATGCCGCCGCCATGCATCTGGCCCTCGCACCAAGCAGCGCGTCTTCCCAGGCCCGTCTGTGTCTTCGGATGGGATTCACATTGCTCAACCGGATCGCGACCACGCTCGGATGGGAGGTCGACCCAGATCCGGATCCCGAGGGTTCCATCGAATTGACGTTTGCAGAGTTCGAGCGAGCCGTGACCATGCTCATAAGTGTGGGATTTGCCACCGAGCGAAGTGCCGAGGAGGCGTGGATTGACTTTCGCGGCTGGCGGGTCAACTACGAGAGTGTCGCCTACCGCCTGGCCGACCGTCTGACCGTACCGCCGGCCCCGTGGTCTGGTCAGCGGCGTCACATGCGATCGGGTCCCGTCGAACCCCGGCGCCCACCCCAGCGCCGACCCGGCGGCGGCCAACCGTTCGTCTACGAACGGCCGCCAGTCGTCATCGCACCCCGACCCAGATTCCTCCGCCGTATTCGGAATCAATCCTGAGATTCCTCCCGGCCATCGACCGGCTTGCGCAGCCGAGGCGCACGACAAGTCGGGCGACGTCGAAGACCGGCCCTCAACTACAGGATCTTGAGTGGCGGGGGTACTACCAGGGCGGGGGTGCTTAAAGGTGCGTACCCGACAGTCGTGCTGCCCAGGGCGTCGTGCGTACGCAGCTGCGTACGCAGTGCCCTACTCAATGTTTGAGCTAGCACGATGATGACCCGATAAACACCAGAGATTGCAGATCTTTCGCCAATCTCAGAAGTTCCTTGGACTCCGGCAACTAGCCAAATTGGCGCGGCATTTTCCTGCGCAGGTAACCGACTAGCCAATTCGCTCGGCGCATCGTTGTCCACTGCACGTCGAGAACTGACCTCATCGAACTCCATCTCACAGGCTGACCGTCGTGTACCCGGCGAATCAAGACTGCCTTTGCAACACCCGCCCGGTCAGCAAGCAGCCGGCAGCGTTGCTCCAACAACTCCAATGAACCAGTCGGCACGTCGTGACCAGCCGCGATGGCA
>Ga0182030_10002430_pt1 | contig 39468 bp, 39 predicted proteins | sample 812S3MmetaG_FD_121299 | JGI IMG/M metagenome (GOLD analysis project Ga0182030, IMG submission 121299) | Permafrost microbial communities from Stordalen Mire, Sweden - 812S3M metaG (Illumina Assembly) | ecosystem: Environmental > Terrestrial > Soil > Wetlands > Permafrost | place: Sweden...
AGGCACGCACGCCCTGCTCACCGAGACCGTGGCGTTCCCTGCGCTCGGGGTGGCCGTCATCGACGAGCAGCACCGCTTCGGGGTGGAGCAGCGTGCCGCGCTGCGCGAGAAGGGCGACGGTGCCGAGGTTCCCGATGTGTTGGTCATGACCGCCACCCCCATCCCCCGAACGGCCGCCATGACCGTCTACGGCGACCTCGACACCACCGTCCTCGATGAACTTCCCCCCGGCCGCACCCCGATCATGACGTCGTGGGCCCGGGGGCCGCTCGAGGAGGAGGCCGTGTGGCAGCGGGTTCGCGACGAGGTGGCTGCGGGGCATCAGGCGTATGTGGTCTGTCCGCTGGTCGATGGATCGGAGCGGGTGCAGGCCCGTTCGGCCAGCGAAGAGCGCGATCGGTTGGCCACCGAGAGCCTGGTCGGGCTGCGGGTCGGTCTCCTCCACGGCCAACTCCCGCCGAAAGACAAAGAGGTGGTCATGGGCGACTTCAGGGCACGCTCGATCGACGTGTTGGTGGCTACCACCGTGATCGAAGTGGGGGTCGACGTGCCCAACGCAACGGTGATGGTGATCGAAGACGCCGACCGGTTCGGTATCGCCCAACTCCATCAGCTACGCGGCCGGGTCGGGCGGGGTAGCGACGCTTCGTGGTGTTACCTGCTCGGGGCGGGAGCGACTCCCGACGCCGAGGAGCGGCTCAAAGCCATAGAACGCAGCACCGATGGCTTCGAACTGGCCGAGGTCGACCTCGAGCTGCGGGGGGCCGGGACCATCCTCGGCGCCCGGCAGAAAGGGGCCACCGACCTCAAGCTGGCCTCCCTGCGCCGGGACAAGGCCCTGGTGGCCACAGCCCGCGAGGTGGCCTTCGCCATCGTGGACGACGACCCCCTGCTCGCCCAGCACCCTGACCTGGCTGAAGAGGTGCAGCTCTTCGTCGATGACGAGGACCGGGAGTTCCTCTTCAAGAGCTGACGGCCGAGCTCAAGAGCTGAAGGCAGTGCGCAGCGCGGCCGTTGCGGCGGCCATCGCTTCGCGTGCCGGCTCGACCAGCTTTGTGTAGCCGAAAAAGCCGTGGATCATCCCTGCGTAGCGGACAGCCCGGGCATCCACCCCGGCCAGCTGCAGGCGCTCGGCGTAGGCCTCCCCTTCGTCGCGTAGAGGGTCGAACTCCGCAGTGACGACCAGGGCGGGCGGCAACCGCTCCAGGTTGGCGTGCAGGGGAGTCGCACGCGCATCGCCGTCGTCCGGCTCGACGCCCCCGAAGTACTGCTGGTGGAACCACTCCCTCATCTCCGTGGTCAGCAGGTAGCCGGAGCCATTATCTACCTTGGAGGGGAAGCTTCCATGGAAATCGACCCCGGGGTAGACCAGCAACTGGAACACCAGATGGGGGCCGCCGCGGTCGCGAGCCAGCAACGCGGTGACGGTGGCCAGGTTGGCGCCCGCGCTGTCACCCCCCACCGCGACGCGCGCGGGATCCGCTCCCAGGTCCGCGGCGTGGTCCGCCAGCCAGGAGGTCACGGACCAGCACGCTTCGGGAGCGGCGGGGAAGGGGCTTTCGGGGGCCAGCGGGTACTCGACGCTGGCCACTACGGCCCCGCTTCGCTGACACAGGTCCCGCGCCGTGGGGTCGGCACTATCCAGATTGCCGATCACGAAACCGCCCCCGTGAAACCACACGAGCAGCGGGGGAGCGCTCGCCCCGGGGACGGTGAAAGGGTCTGACGGCCAGTAGAGACGCACCGCGATGTCGTCGTCCGAGGTGGGCACCGTCCGGTTCTCGACGCGTGACACCTCCGGCGCCTCCGCGGTGGCCGCCACCCCGGCTGCGGTGAACAGACGAAGCGTGTCTAACCCCAAATCCATGATGGACACCCCGCCTCCCATCGACTCCAGGATGGCGGCGACCTGCGGATGGACGGGCACAGCTTCGACGCTAGCGCCCTCTTAGGGCGCCAAGGGCTCCTCGTCGGGCATGACCACGTCCCAGCGGTCCCAGCAGTCACTGCAGCGGTAAACCAGGATGTCGCCGGGCTGCGGAGGATCGTCGTCAGGCCAAGTGGTGAGCAGATGACAGGTTCCGCCGCAGTCGACGCAGGGGAGAGTGCGATCGACATGGGCCATGTCCGCAGTCTGGCGTCGAAGCGCCCCGCTACGGTGGCTTCCGTGCGAGTCGTGGCGGGCGAGGCCCGAGGACGCCTCCTCAAAGCCCCGGTCGGGCGGGTGACCCGTCCCACCTCTGACCGGGTGCGCGAGGCCATGTTCGACATTTTGGGTTCGCTCATCGACCTGGAGGGCGCCGCCGCCGTCGATCTCTTCGCGGGCAGCGGAGCGCTGGGCATCGAAGCGCGCTCGAGGGGTGCGAGCAGCGTGACCTTCGTCGAACGGGACCGCACGGCGCTGGTGGCCCTCCAGGCCAACCTGGAGTCGCTCGGGTTCGCCGGTCCCGGCATCACCGTGGTGGCCGCCGACGCCGAGCGCTGGGTGAGCGGACCGGGCCGGAGAGCAGATGTGGTCTTCGCTGACCCGCCCTATTGCTTCAGCGGATGGGAGGCGCTATTCGGCGCCGTCGCCGCGTGGAGTGACCTCTTGGTGGCGGAGACCGGCCATGCCTTGGAGGTCCCTCCCGGGTGGGTGGTCGCTCGACAGCGGTCCTACGGCGCTACCGTGGTCACTGTCGCTCGTCCGGCGCCCCGGTCGGATGGGCTTTCGGACGCGAAAGGTGGGATGTGAGGACCGCTCTCTTCCCTGGATCATTCGACCCGTTCCACAACGGGCACTTGGAAGTGGTGGAAACCGCAGCCAAGATGTTTGATCACGTGGTCGTCGCCCCGATGCGCAACACCCAAAAGGGCCAGCCTCTGTTCGAGATCGACGGGCGCTGCGCCATGATCGCCGAATCGGTGACCCACCTACCAAATGTCCGCTTGGAGACTTTTTCCTCCTTAGTGGTCGATTTAGCCCGCAGCATCGGTGCGGATGTAATCGTCAAAGGCCTCCGCGTAGCCTCCGACGCCGAGGCGGAGCTCCAGATGGCACAGATGAACAAGGCGGTAGCGGGGATCGAGACCCTCTTCATCCCCTGCAGTTCGCAGTACTCGTTCATCGCCTCCAAGTGGATTCGAGATTTCGCCAACTTCGGCGGGGCTGACCGAATTGCGTCAATGGTGCCAGAGCCGGTGTTTCTGGCGTTGAAGGAGAAATTTTCGCGATGAGCGACGAAACGCATCCTGAGGTTCACGACAGCGAGGCGCTGTTGCGGCGCGTCGTTGAGCTGATCGAGGCCACGCGCGCCATCCCGCTGTCGTCGTCGGCCAAGCTCGACAACAAAGAGGAGGTGCTCGAGCTGCTCGAAGAAGCTCGAGCGCGTTTGCCCGAGGAGATGCGCCAAGCCCGCTGGATGATGAAAGAGCGGGAGGAGTACCTCCACAAAACGCAGCGCGAAGCCGAGGACATCCTCGAAGCGGCGCGCCTGCGCTCCGAGCGCATGGTGCAACGCACCGAGATCGTCCGCGAAGCCCAGCACACGGCCCGCAAAACCATCGAGGATGCCGAGGACGTCGCCCGGCGGCTGCGCCTCGAAGCAGAGGACTACTGCGACCAGAAGCTGGCCGCCTTCGAGATCGTATTGGAGCGGACCCTCAAGACCGCCCATGCCGGTCGCCAGAAACTGGCCGTCACCCCGTCGCCCGCCGCGTCGGGCGACTCGCTGATCGCCGGAATGGACCCCACCGACGACACGATCGCCGGTCAGGACACCTTCTTCGACCAAGACCGCGGCTAGCGCAGGCGTACAAGCGTTTCGGCCCGTACCCTGGGTGGGGATGAGCGCCGACCCTTTTCTCATCCCCATCACCAGTCTCCGCCGTCACCCGGGGGCGCGTCGCGACGAGCAGCGCTCGGGGCGCCTCGGCGTGCTGAGCGTGGCGGGGAGTCAACTCCCGGCCGAGGCGGAAGTCGACGTATCAGTGACCCTCGAGGTCGCCGTGGGCGGGATCGCGGTGACCGGCGTGGTCAGCGGCCCATGGCGCGGGGAGTGCCGGCGCTGCCTGCACCCTGTCGAGGGCTTGGTGGCCGCGGAGGTGCGGGAGCTGTATCGCCCGGCGGGTGCCGACGAGGACGAGGAGGAGACCTACCTGCTGGGCCTCGATCACCTCGATCTGCGACCTCTGGCCAGGGACGCCATCCTGCTCGAGTTGCCCTTGGCCCCGCTGTGCCGGTCCGACTGCGCCGGGCTGTGCCCGGTGTGCGGGGCCGACCGCAACCAGTCCGACTGCGCCTGCGAGGCGGCCCCCGTCGACCCCCGGTGGGCGGCCCTGGATGTGTTGCGTCCGGATCCGCACTAGAGTTGCCCGGTTCGTTCCGCGAGGGAGCACGTTGAGCTATGGCAGTACCCAAGAAAAAGACATCCAAGGCAAAGACCAGGTCCAGGCGCGCCAGCAACTGGACGCTTGATGCTCCGCCGCGCAGCATCTGCCCCCAGTGCCAGTCGGCCAAGTTGCCCCACGTGGTGTGCCCGACCTGCGGGTGGTACAAGAACCGCCAGGCCGTCGACGTCTCGTAGGTGACCACGGATCGCGCTGGCCTTCCCATCGCCGTTGACGGCATGGGGGGTGACTTGGCGCCCGACGAGATTGTGGCCGGCGCCCGCTTGGCGCTCGAGGAGTTCGGTATCGCAGTGACGCTGGTCGGACCGCCGGAGCGGCTGGCCGGCAGTGGTCTGCCGGTGCTGGCCGCTTCCGAAGTCATCGAGATGCACGAGGACGCAGGGCGGGGCGTGCGCACCAAAAAGGATTCGAGTCTCCTGCGCGCCGCTGAGGCGGTGCGGGACGGTCGCGCTGCGGCCATGGTCAGCGCAGGCAACACCGGGGCCACCATGGCCAGCGCTCTGCTGCGCATGGGTCGCATCAAAGGGGTCAACCGCCCGGCCATTGCGACGCCGGTTCCTGTCCCGGGCTCGACGCCGACCGTGCTGCTCGACGCGGGGGCCAACGCCGAGTGCAGTCCCGGGATGCTCGTGCAGTTCGCCCAGATGGGCTCAGCGTTCACCCGCGAGCGGTTCGGAATCGCCAAACCACGGGTCGGGCTCCTCTCCATCGGCGAGGAGGACACCAAGGGCAGCCCACTGGTCAAAGAAACCCATGCCCTGCTGGCGGCGGGCGCGGCGGGAGGCGACGTCGACTTCATCGGGAACGTCGAGGGCCGCGATGTCATGACCGACGGGGTGGACGTCATCGTCACCGACGGCTTTACCGGCAACGTGGTGCTCAAGACCCTGGAAGGGGGCATCAACGTGATCGTCCAGCGGGTGCTCGCCGTCCTCGATTCGACCGAGGAGATCCGTGCCGTGGCCGGGCCGATCCTTTCCGCGCTCGCCCCCCTGGCCGTCGAGATGAACCCGGAAACCTACGGAGGTGCCCTCCTCCTCGGCGTCGACGGCGTCTGCGTGATCAGCCACGGTTCCTCGAGCGCCCGGGCGATCGCCAATGCCGTCAAGGTGGCGAGCGACGCGGTCAACCACGATCTGGTCGGTCAGCTGCGTACCGCCATCTCCTGACGCGCCGATCACCCCGGGTTCAACCTTTGGGCCGGACCGGACCCCGCGACGGCGGCCCGCAGGGTAGATTCACCGCAACGTCATCTATGAGGAGCGAGACCCAGGCCGTGCCTGCCGAGACCCACGTTGAGCAAGCCCCGCTCGACCGCAAAGCCGTGTTCGACCTGATCCGTAACTGCCTGGGCGACATCTTGGAGATCGCTCCCGAGACGGTCACCGAGGGAGCGTCGTTCGGCGATGACCTGGGCGCCGACTCGCTGGCCCTCATCGAGCTGGTCGAGGCCCTCGAAGAGGACCTGGGAGAGCGCTCGGTCGGGTTCCGGATCGACGACGAGGATCTGGAGGACCTCAAGACCGTGCGGGACGCCGTTGACTACGTGATGGCCAAACTGGCGGTGTGATGGCCGAATTGTCGGTCCCGTGACGTCGGGGACCTCCCGCCCGGTGACCGGCCTGCAGGCGGGGCTGTCGAGCCACCACAATCCCCAGATGGATGCCCTGGCGGCGCGCATGGGGTGGGATGTCGAGCATCAGGAACTTCTGGTCCAGGCATTGGCCCACCGGTCCTGGTGTGCGGAAACGCCCGGCGTGGCGTCCAACGAGCGGCTGGAGTTCCTGGGCGACGCCGTCTTGGGGTTGGTGGTCACTGACTACCTTTTCCGGACCTACCCCGACCTACCCGAGGGCGAGTTGGCCAAGGTCCGCGCAGCGCTGGTGAGCTCGTCGGCCCTGGCCGAGGTTGCCGCGGAGCTCGAGGTGGGCGACGCCCTGCTGTTGGGAAAGGGCGAGGACGGCTCGGGAGGCCGGGAGAAGCCGTCGATCCTGGCCGACGCCACCGAGGCGCTTATCGGCGCCGTCTATCTGGATCAGGGCTGGGGGGGCGCCGACGCCCTGATCATGCGGTTGCTCGGAGACCGGATCGGGACTGCGGCTGCAGGACCCGGAGGCCAGGACTACAAGACCCGGTTGCAGGAGTTGTGCTCGCAGCGCTACGACGAGCTGCCCGCCTATTCGGTACGGGATCAAGGACCGGATCACGCAAAGCATTTCGAGGCCGTTGTCCGCATCGGGGGGCGCCCGCTCGGGCGGGGCCAGGGCCGCTCCAAGAAACAGGCCGAGCAGGCGGCGGCCAAGATGGCCTGGGAGGAGTTGTGCAGCGACGATGACGCGGGCCGGCCGCTAAGCCTGGCCCTGGTCCGGGCACCCGACCTCACTGGGCCCGGTAACCCGAGCTGAAGGGGGGGGCGGCGATGCCCGAACTACCGGAGATCGAGACCATCCGGCGAGACGTGGACAAGGAGTTCGTCGGCAAGAAGATCAAACGGGTCGAGGTCACCGGGGCCCGCTCAGTGCGCCGCCACCCGGACGCAAGTGAGTTCGTTGCCCGCCTCGAGGGCCGTAAGGTCGTCGGCACGGTCCGGCGGGGCAAATACCTGCTCATGCGTTTGGACAACCGAGAAGTGCTCGTCGCCCATATGGGCATGAGCGGTCAGCTGTTGACGGCGACTCCCAAAGAGCCGCGCCCCAAGCACACCCATGTCGTGATTTCGTTTGTGGCGGCCGGCGAGTTGCGCTTCGTCGACCCCCGTACCTTCGGGGAGCTGTTCGTGGCCGTCCCCCATGCCCTCGAAGAAGAGCTAGCGGAGTTGGCCCACCTCGGCTTCGACCCGCTCGAGGATCAGATGGCCTGGACCCAGTTCGGCCAACTGCTCACCGCTCGCAAAACGAAGCTGAAGCCGCTCATCATGGATCAGCACTTCATCGCAGGCATCGGCAACATGTACGCGGACGAGATCCTTTTCGCCGCTGGTTTACGCCCCGACCGCTCATCGGAGACGCTCACCGCCCAGGAGATCCGCCGGTTGTACCGATCGATGGTGGAGACCTTGACCGAGGCCGTCAAGCATCGCGGCTCGTCGCTGGCTGACGAGCAGTACCGGGACCTCTTCGGTGATATCGGTGCGTTCCAACGCTTGCACAACGTCTATGACCGGGAGGGTGAAGCCTGCCCCCGGTGCCGGTCCGTCATCTCCCGGGTGAAATACGGCGGCCGCTCCTCGTTTTTTTGCGCGCACTGCCAGGTCTGAGCCTCCAGGTGCACCAGGGTCCCTGGAGGGCCTACTACCGTGGGACCGAGTGTTCCTGAAGTCGTTGACCCTCAAGGGATTCAAGTCCTTCGCCGACACCACGACCCTGGACTTCGAGCCTGGGGTGACGGTGGTGGTGGGCCCCAACGGGAGCGGTAAGTCCAACATCGTGGACGCCGTGGCCTGGGTGCTCGGCGCCCAGGGACCGAGGACGGTGCGCTCGGCCAAGATGGAGGACGTCATCTTCGCGGGGACGCCCAAACGGGCCGCCCTGGGACGGGCCGAAGTGTCGCTCACCATCGATAACAGCGCAGGGCTGCTGCCGATCGAGTTCTCCGAGGTGACCATCACCCGCACTTTGTTTCGCAGCGGTGACTCCGAGTACGCCATCAACTCGGTGCCCTGTCGCCTGCTCGACGTGCAGGACCTGCTTTCCGACACTGGCGTCGGTCGCCAACAGCACGTCATCGTGTCCCAGGGACAGCTCGACGCAGTGCTCAACACGCGACCCGAGGACCGGCGGATGATCATCGAGGAAGCGGCCGGCATCCTCAAGTACCGCAAACGCAAAGAGCGCTCGGAGCGTCGCCTCGAGTCGACCGAAGGCAGCCTGACCCGTCTCCAGGACCTGCTGCGGGAGGTCCGCCGCCAACTGCGACCACTGGAGCGCCAAGCGGACGCGGCCCGCCGCCACGGAGATCTGGCCGCTGAGCTGACCGCCTTGCGCCGTCATCTGGCCGGCCGCGAGTTGCTGGCCATCGAGGCCCGTCTGGCCGCCTCGGCCGGTGCTCATAGCGAGCTGACCAGAGCGGTCAGCGAGGTGACTACGGCCCTGTCGGGCCTGGACGCCCAGGTGATCGGGGCCGAGGCCGAGGTGACCGCGGCGCGTTCGCGCGACGACCAAGCTGACTTGGGAGAAGCCCTGTCCCGTGCGGAGGGCCTGCGGCAACGGTCACGGGGTTTGGAGGCTCTGCTCGCCGAGCGGCGCCGGTCCATCGAACGGGACCGGGCCCAGCGTCTCGACAGCGGGGTCGTCGCCAACTTGGAAGCGGAGGCCGCGGACCTGAGCCGTCAACTGGCGGCCACCGAGCTCGACGCACAGTCGCTGGTGGAGGGAGCGGACGAGTTGGGGCGGGCGGAGGCCCGGTTGGCCGCCGAGACCGGGGAGTTCGAACAGCGCTGGTCGGGGGATGCGCCCGGCGGGGAGAACCCGGCGGCCGAGGTGCGAGGTGAGCTGGCCGGCTTGCGCTCCGGTGTGGAACGGGGCCGGGGTGAGCTACGCCGGATCGATCAGCGCGTGGCCGCTGTACGCGAACGGGCCGAACGGTCACGAGGCGAGAAAGAACGGGCGGCTGCCACAGTGGCCGCTTGCGACGCCGCCACTGATGCGCTGACGCTGGCCACCGACGAGGCGAACCGTGGGCAAGTGGCGGCGGAAGCCGCTGTGCGTGAGCTCGAGGAGCGGCGGCGGGCAGCCGAGGGCGAGTCGAATCGGTGGTCGGCCCGTTCCGAAGCCTTGGGCCAGGCGCTCGATGAGGCTCGGGCCCGGGCCGGCGCACAACGCCTGGCCGGCGTGCGAGGGGTGGTCGGAACGCTGCTCGAGTTGGTGGAAGTCGACCAGGGATGGGAGACGGCGTTCGAGGTCGCGGTGGGCGAAGCGCTTGCCGCGGTGGTCGTCGACGGCGTGGGATCGGCCCGCTCGGCTCTCGATGAGTTGACTCGCTTGTCCGCCGCAGGAGCCGTGGTGGCGCTCCCCGAAGTGGCCGGCACGCCTGGCGCGGCATCCGGTGCCCGGTCCGCGGAATCGTTGCCGCCTGGTTGCAGTGCCTTGCGCGACCGGGTCAGCGCGTGGCTGCCGGGCGTCGCTGCCTTGTTGGACCAGCTGCTCGCCCAGGTGGCCGTAGTCGACGGCGGCTGGGGCGAGGCGATCGACGTGGCCCTGGCCCGGCCGGACATGGTCGTGGTCAGTGCGGCGGGGGACCGTTGCGCCGGAGGGGTCTGGCGCACCGGCGGGTCCGGGACCGGGGCCACCGGCGCAGCGCTGGAAGAAGCCCGGGAACGGGCTGTCCGGGCGGCCGTCGCGGTACAGGAAGCGACCGAAGCATTCACGGCGGCCACCGACACGCTGGCCGGTGCCCGGCGGACCCGCGCGGATGCGCTGCGCGCCGGCGAAGCAAACGTCAACCGACGTCGCAGTGCCCAAGAGGAGTTGCGACGCGCCGAGCGGGCTGCCTCCGAAGTCGAATCGGACGCCCGGGGCGCCCAGTCCGGCCGGACCGAGCTGCTCGAGCGAGTGGCCCGGGAAGAATCTCGGATCGCAGAGCTCGAGGGACTGTTACCCGAGCTCGAGCGGGAAGCAGCAGCCGAAGCGGAGCGCACCGTTGCGCGCCGGGCGGCGCGGGCCCGTTTGGCTGAGCGGGCGGAAGCGGTCGCCGCTCTGCGACGCGACGTCGAAGTGCGGGCCGCCGGCCTCGAAGAGCGGCGCGCCATCTTGAAGCGCCGTCTGGCCGAGGTCAACGGTCGCCTGGCCCGCAATGTGGCCGAGCGCGACGAGGCGACCCGCCGCCGGGCGCGGCTCGAAGGCCATCTGGTGGCGACCGACCGACTCGTGGCCCTGGTGGCGGGGCGCACGGCGGAGGTCGGAGGCGTGCTCGAGGCGTTACGGGTACTGCGACGCGAGGAGGCCGACGCCACCCGGGAGCTCGTCGATCGCCTTGATCAGCTGCGCCGCCAGCGGGCCACGGCGGAACGCCAGCTCGTCGAGTTACGCGAGCGGCTGGGCAGGGCCGAGCTCGACGGAACCGAAGCCCGCGTTCGCCTGGAGACCCTGACCGAGACGGTCCGCCGGGAGCTCGACTGCGAGCCCGAAGCGACCCGCGACGCGCCGTGCCCGGAGATGCCCCCGGGTACCAGTCCTTCCTCCCGGGTGCGCGAGCTCGAACGGGAGCTTCGCTTGATGGGCCCCATCAACCCCCTCGCGCTCGAGGAGTACGAGGCGTTGCGCGAACGCCACGAGTTTCTCGAAGCCCAGCTGGAGGACGTCAAGAACGCTCGCAGGGAGCTGACCAAGGTCATCAGGGCTATCGATGCGGAGATCGTCGAGGTGTTCAGAGCGGCGTGGGCCGACGTTTCCGAGCACTTTGAGAAGCTGTTCGCGACGCTCTTCCCGGGGGGCCAGGGTCGACTGCGCCTGACCGATCCCGACCATCTCCTCGAAACCGGGATCGAGGTCGAGGCCCGGCCGTCAGGCAAAAACGTCCGCCGCCTGTCGCTGCTGTCGGGCGGAGAGCGCAGTCTCACGGCGCTGGCCTTTCTCTTTGCGGTCTTTCGGAGCAGGCCGTCGCCCTTCTACCTCATGGACGAGGTGGAGGCCGCCCTCGACGACGTCAACCTGCACCGGTTCCTGGATCTCCTCCACGAGTTCCGGTCCGAGGCGCAGCTGGTAGTGGTCAGCCACCAGAAGCGGACCATGGAGGCTGCTGACTGCCTGTACGGGGTCACGATGCCCCCCGGAGGTTCGTCACGCGTGGTGACCGAGCGGGTAACCGCAGGCGCATAGAAGCCCCTCCACGCGGCCCCGGTAGGCTCGGCAACCCATGTTGATATTGCTGATCGTGCTCGTGGCACTGGTGGTGGTCGCCGCGTCCGCCACCCTGGTGGTCACCGGTCGCCGGCGCCGTTCCGCTCTGCCGCCCGACCGCACCCGCGCCCCGCTGCGTGGGGACACCACCACTAGGGAGGCGCCCGCCCCGGGTCAAGCACCTACCCGTGCCCCTCCCGTCGAGGTCCCTTCCCTCGACGCCCCACCGGGTGACGTCGAAGTTGTCGAGGTTGAGCCCTCCGAAGCGGAAGTCGCGCCGGAGCCCGAAGCGGAGGTGCTGGTCAGGCCCCGCTTCCGGGATCGCCTGGGCAAGGCCCGTTCTCTCTTCGCGGGCTATCTGGGCGCTGTACGGTCCCGCGACAAGATCGATGTCGTCACCTGGGACGAGTTGGAAGAAGCCCTGATCCTGGCCGATGTCGGGGTGGACGTGACTTCGACGCTGCTCGACGCCCTGCGCGCCCGGGTCCGCGCCGAGGGGATCACCACCCCCGACGCACTGGTCGATGCGCTCAAAGCCGACCTGATCGCCATGTTCAAAGGCGACCGCACGCTGCATCTCGACAAGACCCTGACCAACGTGTGGCTGTTTGTCGGCGTCAATGGTGTGGGCAAGACCACCACGATCGGCAAGATCGGGCTACGTCAGGCACAAGACGGCCATCGGGTGGTCATGGCCGCAGGGGACACCTTCCGGGCCGCAGCGGCCGACCAGCTGGCCTTGTGGGCGACACGCGTGGGAGCCGAACTGGTCCGGGGCAACGAGGGCGGCGACCCCGCGGCGGTCATTTTCGACGCGGTGGCCCATGCCGCGGCCAAGGGCGCCGAGCTGGTCCTGGCGGACACTGCCGGGCGCCTGCACAACAAGGTCAACTTGATGGAGGAGTTGAAGAAGGTTCGCCGCGTCGCCGACAGAGAACCGGGCCACGTGAGCGAAGTGCTGCTGGTCATCGACGCCACTACGGGCCAGAACGGCCTCATTCAAGCCGCCCAGTTCGCTGCCGCGGTGGGGGTCACCGGCGTGGTTCTGACCAAGCTGGACGGCACGGCCAAAGGGGGTATCGCGGTCGCCATCTGCGCGCAGCTGGGCATCCCGATCAAACTGGTGGGGCTGGGGGAAGGGGCCGGCGACCTCGTGGAGTTCGATCCCACGGAGTTCGTCGAGGCGCTTTTCGAGGAGATTTGACCCGTGGATGGCGGCCCTGGATTCAGCGCCTGCCGCAGGTGAGGTAGCCTGACCGGCTGCAATGTTCGAGTCCCTGACCGATCGCTTCGATGCGATCCTCACCCGAGTCCGTGGCCGTGGCCGCCTCAGCGAGGCGGACGTCGACGACGCGCTCCGCGAGATACGCCTGGCGCTGCTGCAAGCCGACGTCAACCTGCGCGTGGTCCGGGATTTCGTGGGCCGCGTCCGCGAGGAGTTGGTGGGCGCCGACCTGTCGCGCAGCCTCACCCCCGGCCAGCAAGTCGTCAAGATCGTTCGCCAGGAGCTGGTCCGGATCCTGGGCGGCGAGGCGCTCAAAGTCACCTATGCCTCCCGACCGCCGACAGTGGTTCTGCTCGCCGGTCTTCAAGGCTCCGGCAAAACTACAGCCGCCGGCAAGCTGGCACGCTGGTTCAAGGCTCAGGGTCGCAACCCGCTGTTGGTCGGAGCCGACCTGCAGCGACCCGCAGCGGTCGAGCAGTTACGCGTGCTGGGAACCCAGGCTGGCGTGCCGGTGTTCTCGGAGCCAACCGATCCCGTCACGGTGGCCAAGAAAGGCCTCGAGGAAGCAATCCGGCTCGGTCGCGACGTGCTCATCGTGGACACCGCGGGGCGCCTGTCCATCGACGCGGAGCTAATGGAGGAGGTTCGCCGGATCTCCGAGACGGTGGACCCGCACTACACCTTCCTGGTCATTGATGCCATGACCGGCCAGGATGCGGTGTCCACGGCCGAAGCGTTCCACCGGACACTGGAACTCGACGGTGTGATCCTGACCAAGGTCGACGGCGACGCCCGGGGCGGTGCGGCACTCTCGGTCAAGGAGGTCGTGGGGCGGCCCATTGTCTTCCAGTCGACCGGGGAAAAGCAGGGCGATTTCGAGGTCTTCTATCCGGAGCGGATGGCCGACCGGATTCTGGGGATGGGCGACGTCCTCACGCTCATCGAACGGGCCGAAGCGGTGGTCGACCAGGCCGAAGCCGAGGCCGCCGCGGAACGGCTCCAGCGCGGCCAGTTCACCCTCGAGGACTTTCTCGAGCAGATGCAGCAACTGAAGAAGATGGGGCCGATTTCCGGCCTGGTGGGGATGCTCCCGGGGATTCCCAAAGAAATCCGGGACTCCCAGATCGACGAGAGCATGCTGCGTCCCATCGAGGCCATCATCCGCTCCATGACCCCTGAAGAACGACGCGACCCGAGCATCATCACCGGGTCACGGCGGGCCCGCATCGCCAACGGCAGCGGTACTACCACCACCGAGGTCAACGGCCTGCTCGACCGGTTCCGGGAGATGCAGCGCTACATGCGCCAGATGACCGCGATCCCCGGCATGGGACGCAAACTCGACCGCACCAGAGGGAAGGCGGCCAAGAAAGCCGCCAAGAAAAAGAAAAACCGGGGACGTTGAGTCCCCTGTCTGCGACCTCGGTCGAACCGCAAACTCCGACACTAGAAAAGGAAACTCCACTGTGGCTGTAAAGCTCCGCCTCATGCGGATGGGAAAGAAAAAGCAACCGGTCTACCGGGTCGTGGCCGCCGACGCGCGTTCGCCGCGCGACGGCCGTTTCATCGAGATTCTGGGCACCTACGAGCCCCGAATGGAGCCCAGCCGAGTCCTCATCGACAACGAGAAGGCCTTGCGCTGGCTTCGTGACGGAGCCCAGCCCACCGAGACGGTGACCCGACTGCTGCGCCAGTCCGGGGCCCTCGACGAGTTCGAAGCGGCCAAAGCCGGCGGAGCCAAGTGAGCGATACCGGCGCCGATCCTGATCGGGCCGCCGACACGGCCCCGGAGGCCGAGGCAGGTCCAGTGGACGGTGGCAAGTCGGCCGCGGTGCTCGCCTACGTGGCCCGCCAGTTGGTCGACGATCCCGAAGGGGTGAAGGTCGAGAGCTCGCACGACGGCCGGGGTGTGCGCCTCGAGCTGTTCGTCGCCCCCGGTGACATGGGCAAGGTCATTGGGCGCAAAGGCCGGATCGCCCAGTCCATCCGTGCCGTCGTGCGCGCCACCGCAGCCCGGGAGGGAACCCACGTCTTCGTCGACATCGTCGACTGAGCCGCCCGAGCTCCTCGAGATCGGCCGGATTATCAAGCCCCAGGGTTTGCGCGGGGAAGTGGTGGTCGAGTTGTTCACCAACCGCCCCGAGCGCGCCGAGGCGGGCGCCCGCCTCCACTACGGAGACGCGCTTCTCGAGATCAAGTCCTCCCGCCCTGTTCCCGGCGGCCGACCCGGACGCCCGGACCGCTACGTAGTGGCCTTCGCCGGGGTAGAAAGCCGCGAGCAAGCCGAGGCCCTTCGAGACGCGACGCTGTACGCCCCGGCGCTGGCCGACGAAGGGGCCCTGTGGGTCCACGAGCTGATCGGCTCCAGGTTGGTCGACCGCGACGGAAACGATTTGGGCGAGGTGGCCGCCGTTGAGGCGAATCCGGCTAGCGATCTCCTCGTGTTGGGCGACGGCGCGCTGGTACCCCTGCACTTTGTGGTCGAGCAGCGCCCGGGCCGCTTGACGGTGGATCTGCCGCCCGGCCTCCTTGAACTCCACCGAAGCTGAGCAGTCCGCGTCGCGTGCGAATCGATCTGTTCACGATTTTCCCCAACCTGGTGGAGCCCTGGCTCGACGCCAGCCTCCTGGGCCGGGCCCGCCAGGCGGAACTGCTCGATCTGCGGGTGCACGACCTGCGCGCCGGCGCCACCGACCCGCACCGCTCGGTGGATGACGCGCCCTTCGGCGGGGGCGCAGGCATGGTGCTGGCCCCTGAACCCGTCTTTTCGGCAGTAGAGGCCACCGACGCACCGCGCCCGTTGTTCCTCATGGGACCAGCCGGGCGTCGATTCGACCAGGCGGTGGCCGAGGAACTGGCCGCCTCGGGAGGGTTCTCGCTCCTCTGTGGACGCTACGAGGGGGTGGACCAGCGGGTCGCTGACCACCTGGCGGACGGCGAGCTGTCCGTGGGCGACGTCGTGCTGTCCGGGGGCGAAGTTGCCGCCCTGCTGGTCGTCGAAGCGGTCGGCAGGCTGGTGCCGGGGGTGATGGGCAACCAGGCGTCGGCCCTCGACGAGAGCTTCTCCGACGGCCTGCTCGAGTATCCCCACTACACCCGTCCGGCCAGTTTCCGCGGCTGGGAGGTACCCGCGGTGCTGCGGTCAGGGGACCATGGCAAGGTCGCTGCATGGCGGCGGGCGCAGGCGCTGGCCCGCACCAGGGACCTGCGTCCCGACCTCCTCGAGGGCCGTGGCGGCCTCAGCGACGAGGACCACGCGCTGCTCGCCCGCTTCGATCTCGACGATCCGCTGGCCGGGCCGGGCGCGCATCCTCTATCCTGAAGGGTCCCCCCTTTTGGAGCGCTGCGCTATGAATCCCACGGACCTCATCGACCGAGACAGTCTTCGTGACGACGTTCCCGACTTCGCCCCCGGCGACACCCTCAAGGTGCACGTCCGGGTGGTCGAGGGCACACGCGAACGCGTACAGATCTTCCAGGGCGCCGTGATGCGCCGGCAGGGTTCGGGCATCCGGGAGACCTTCACCGTGCGCAAGATGAGCTTCGGTGTCGGCGTGGAGCGCACCTTTCCTGTGCACTCCCCGGTCATCGCCCGTATCGAGGTAGTCACCAGAGGAGACGTCCGCCGGGCCAAGCTGTATTACCTCCGCGAGCTCAGCGGCAAGGCGGCCAAGATCAAGGAAAAGCGCAGCGTCCGCTGAGGCCGCGGCGAACCGACGCAGGAGGCGGTCCCTGCCCTGCCGTACGATGAGAGCATGACAACTGAGGCCCTCTCCGCCCCGGGGATGCAGCCGCCGAGGAAGCCCATCGTGCAGGGAATCGAGGGGGCCGGTCGATGAGCGCCGAGGATCTCGAACGCTACGAGACCGAAATCGAGTTGCAGCTGTACCAGGAGTACCGAGCCGTCCTGCCCATGTTCAAGTATGTGGTGGAGACGGAGCGACGCTTCTATCTAGCCAACGAGGTGGCGATCGAACCCCGGGGAGAAGGCGCCCGGACCTTTTTCGACATCCGCTTGCGCGACGCCTGGGTGTGGGACATGTACCGCCCAGCGCGATTCGTGTCTTCGGTCAGGGTCGTCACCTTCAAGGACGTCAACGTGGAAGAGCTCCCGGAAAAGGAGATCTGAGCGTGGTGGACGCCGCCGACGGACCCGTGCAGGGCGCGGTGCCGCTACGGTCCGGCCTGGCCCGGCATCGGGTGAGCCTCGGTGGACGAGGAGAGGATCTGGCCGCAGCCTGGTACGAGGAACAGGGTTACCAGGTGCTCGAGCGAAACTGGCGGTGTGCCGGTGGAGAGCTCGACGTGGTAGCCCGCCGGGGTCGCACGACCGTGTTCTGCGAGGTGAAGACTCGGAGTAGCGCAGCGTTTGGTTCTCCCGCTGAGGCGGTCACCCCGGCCAAGCAGGCCCGCGTCCGCCGGTTGGCGGCCCGTTGGTTGGCTTCGGGGAGCAGGCGACCGGGTCTCGTGCGTTTTGACGTCGCCAGCGTCCTCGACGGACAGCTGCAGGTCATCGAGGCGGCGTTCTGACTCCTTGGCGCCCACAAACCCGGGTCGTCCACCTGGGCCGACCGGAGCGGATCCCCGGAGGACCGGTGAACCCCCCGGTCACCATGACCTCCACCTTCCATCAAGGCGGCGAGTTGGTATACGGGCGCGATGGCAACCCGACGTGGGAGGCCTTCGAAGTCGCTATGGGGGATCTGGAAGGCGGGCAGGCCCTGGCCTTCGCTTCGGGGATGGGCGCCATCGCCGCGGTGTTGGAGATGATCCCGGTGCCCGGTCGGGTGGTCGTCGGTGGCGACGCCTACAACGGTACCCGGCGGTTTCTGGCCGACGTCGCCGGCCGGGGCCGTCTGCGCTTTCGCACCGCGACCCTCGAAGACACCGAAGCCACCCTGGCCATCTGTGCAGAGTTGGCGGAAGCCCCCAGCCGGCCATCCGGGGAGGGGTTCGGCAGCGGCGGAATCCTGTGGCTCGAGTCGCCCACCAACCCGCTGTTGGCCGTGGCCGACCTCGCCGCGTTGAGCGCCGGCGCCCACCAGCTCGGCCTCGACGTGGTGGTGGACAACACCTTTGCCACCCCGCTCCTGCAACGGCCGCTTGATCTCGGCGCCGACGTGGTGGTGCACAGCGCCACCAAGCTGCTGGCCGGGCACAGCGACGTCCTGATGGGGGTGGCCGTCACCCGGCGCCCCGACGTGCACGACGCGCTGGCCGTCCGACGGTCGTTGCACGGCGCCATCCCCGCACCCCTCGACACCTGGCTGGCACTGCGGGGGTTGCGCACCCTGGCGGTGCGCCTCGAGCGGTCACAGGCCAACGCGGCCGAGCTGGCCAGGCGGCTGGTCGGTCATCGGAGCGTGAGAAACGTGCGCTACCCGGGACTGGCCACCGATCCCGGCCATCTTCGGGCCGGCGAACAGATGAGCGGCTACGGGACGATCGTCTCGTTCGAGGTGTCCGCGCCCGGGTTGGCCGATGCCGACGCGGCCGAAGCTGTGGTCGCCGCGGTCCGCCTGGCCACCGCGGGCACCAGCCTCGGGGGAGTGGAAACCCTCATCGAGCGGCGCGGACGCTGGGCTGCAGAGCAGGCCCTGCCGCCGGCCCTGCTCCGACTCTCGGCGGGGATCGAGGACGTCGAAGATCTCTGGGAGGACCTCGAGCAGGCCCTCGCCGTGGCTCGCTGATTCTGCCGGTAGCGCAGCGCCGCTAGCTCTTGGCCGGGAGGGGCTTTGTGCGGTCCTCGGGAGGACCTACCAGGGCGCCGATGCCCGCAACCAGGAACCCGACGATGCTGAGCCAGAACCCGACGCTCGTGTGATGAAACACGAAGCTGAAACTCGACCCCGTTTTCAACGACCAGAAGGTAGCGATGGCCGCCCCGATTCCTAGCAGCAGGCCGATGAGACGCAGGAAGCCGTGTATGGCGGTCGGGGCGTTCGCGGCCAGGGCCACCACGATGGCGACGACCAGGAGCACCCATCCGAGCCAGCTGAAATAGGCATGGATGTAGCCGTTGACGCCCGGTTGTGACGCGGCGGTGTGCAGCTTGGAGAACTTCACGGCCGGCGACCGGGTCCAGTTGAGGGCCAAGAACGACACCACGAGCAGTACCGCGGCGATGGCCGTGATGACCGCGCCGACCACCCCGAACTTCCGCTGATAACGCCCGACCCCAGGGTACGAGCCGACCTGTCCGAGGTAGCTCGTCTGATAGCCGGGCTGGTTGCCGTACGGGGCCTGCGGCTGTCCGTAGGCCGGCTGCTGGCCGTACGCAGGCTGGGGTGCCGGGCCGTAGCCCGGTTGCGGGGCTGGGGCATAGCCGGGGTCGGGTTGGCCGTAGCCGGGCTGCGGCGCCTGCGGGGGCTGTCCCCAGCCGGGTTGGGCGGGTTGGGCGTAGCCGGGGTCGGGTTGGCCGTAGCCCGGTTGCGGAGGCTGGCCGTAGCCGGGTTGCGGTGGTTGGCCATAGCCCGGCTGATCGCTGCCGTACCCCGGCTGTCCACCGCTCCCAGGGGCTGACGGCGGGGGAGGGTAGTCGCTCATGGTCTGACGGTAGCGGAGCAGGTCACGGCTGTCACTGATGAGTGCCCCGAACGGCGCCTTAGACCGTGGGGAGGGCTCCCCTGTCACAGCCCCCAGGTAGGGTCAGGCTCTCGCTCGACCGCCGGCGCACGGCGTCCCCCAACCCCCGAAACACCGGGAGGGCACCGTGCTCGCCACCGTCCTGTCATCCACCCTCGTCGGCATCCAAGGCCGACCGGTCGCCGTCGAAGTGCACGTGGGCGACGGCCTTCCGTCGTTCAACATCGTCGGCCTACCGGATGCGTCGTGTCGCGAGTCGCGCGATCGTGTGCGGGCCGCCATCTCCTCCAGCGGCCTGCGGTGGCCGCAACGTCGGATCACCGTCAACCTGGCGCCCACCGGTCTGCGCAAAGGGGGCGCCGCCCTCGACCTTGCTATCGCCGTCGGTCTCCTCGCCGCCGACAACCAGCTCAGTGCAACGGACCTCCAGGAACGCTCGTTCCTGGGGGAGTTGGGACTCGACGGCGCCATCCGCCCGGTAGCCGGAACGCTCTCGTTGGTCGACGCCATGACTACCGCTGAGGTGATCGTCCCTGCTCCCAACCGCACGGAAGCGGCCCTCATCTCCCGGGTCCGGATTCGGCCCGTTCTGACGTTGCGGGGCCTCGTTGCCGCGCTGCGAGGCGACGACGCGTGGCCGCAGCTTCCCGTGGAAGCCGTCGACGCGTCCGCTGGCCGGTCCGGCCGGGATCTGGCCGAGGTGCAAGGCCAGCATCTCGGTCGGGCCGCGGTGGAAGTGGCGGCGGCCGGCGGTCACCATCTGCTGCTGGTCGGGCCTCCGGGCGCCGGCAAGACAATGCTGTCGTCTCGCCTCGTCGGACTGTTACCCGACCTCAGCCTTGACGAGGCGCTGGCCGTCACCCGAATCCATTCGGCTGCGGGCTTGGCGCTGCCCGTCGGATCGCTGATCCGGCGTCCGCCATTGCGAGCGCCGCATCACAGCGCATCGGCCGTTTCGCTCATCGGAGGCGGGACCGCCAGGATGCGTCCGGGCGAGATCAGCTGCGCGCATTTGGGTGTGTTGTTCATGGACGAGTTGCCGGAGTTCCCAACCGCCGTCCTCGACACACTTCGCCAGCCCCTGGAGGCGGGCGAAGTGCTGGTGTGCCGGGCCCGGGGCAGCATCACCTTCCCTGCCCGATTCCTGCTCGTCGCCGCCATGAACCCCTGCCCATGCGGAAGTGACGGGCGGCCCGGGTCCTGCCGATGTTCCGAACGCACCCGTGTCCGCTATCTCCAACGGGTGTCGGGTCCCTTGCTCGATCGGTTCGACCTCCGCGTCCATGTGGAACGTCCCGAACCCGACGAGCTACTTGGTTCGGGCCTCCGTCCGCTGGAGCCCCCCGAATCCACCGCGGTGGTCGCTGATCGAGTGGCCCGAGCGCGGCGCTTGGCCGAGGAGCGGGGCGTGGGACTCAACGCGGCCATACCCGCCTCCTGTCTCGACGCCTTGGCCCCCCTCAGCCCCGCCGCCCGCCAGATGCTGGAGGTCCGTTTGCGCCAAGGACGGCTTTCGGCTCGAGGACTCCACCGGGTCCGCCGGGTTGCCCGCAGTGTGGCCGACCTGGCGGGCCGCGGCGGCAGGGTTGAGGTCGACGACGTGCACACTGCGCTCGGACTTAGAGCCGAGGTGTCCTCCTGGCGCGAGGAGGTCTCGTGACCACCGAACCTGAAGCAGGGAAATCGCCCGGGAGCGACCCGCTGCCTGAGGAGGCCTTCGCATTGGCGCTCGTCTCCCTCCCCGGCGCGGGACCCGCCGGTCTGCGCGCCGCGCTCCATCAGCGGGGGCCACGGCTTGCCTGGGCAGCGGTACTCGACGGCGATGTTGAGCGTCCGCCCCCTCGAGGCCGAGGTGCCCCCGGGGGACGGCAACTCGCGCTCCTGGGCAACCCGCTGCCCAACATCCCGCCTCCGAACACCCCGCCGACCACCCCTCGGCTGCCCAGCACCGCGGCGCCGCGTCTGACCACCTGGCGCGAAGCGGCGCTCCGTTGGGATGTCGGGGGGAGTTGGTCGGCCGCTTGCCGCGACGGCATCGAGCTGACCTGGCACGGCGATACGCGCTATCCCCGGCGCCTGACGGACGATCCCGAAGCGCCGCCCATCTTGGCGTGGCGCGGTGACCTGCGTTGTCTCGACGGACCGACAGTGGCCATCGTGGGGACGCGGCACTGCACGCCTGACGGTCGGGCCATCGCCCGCGAAATGGCTCGGGAGTTGGTCGGCGCCGGGGTCTGCATCGTGTCCGGGTTGGCCCTCGGGATCGACGGCGCAGCCCACCACGGTGCACTCGAAGCACAGCGAGCAGGGGCGGTCACCGCCGGAGTGGCAGCCAGCGGAGTCAACGTTCCCTATCCCCGTCAGCACCGCCAACTATGGGGAGAGGTAGTGGCCAGAGGCGTCGTGCTGGCCGAGACGGCGCCGGGTCGCCCCGCTCAGGCGTGGCGTTTTCCCGCCCGAAACCGGATCATCGCCGGGCTGGCCGATGTGGTGGTCGTCGTAGAGTCGTTCGAGGCGGGCGGATCCATGCTGACCGTCGACGCCGCGTTGGCGCGAGGCGTCGAGGTCCGGGCCGTGCCCGGTCCCGTGCACAGCCCCGCCTCTGCGGGGACCAACCGCCTGCTTCTGGACGGAGCGGGACCGGTCCGTCACGCCCGGGATGTCCTTGACGTCATCGGTGTCGATCAAGGCCCACCATCTCACGCGCAACAAGCCCGCGGGGCCCTCGCCCGGTCCGCCCCGGCGGAGCCTCCGCCGCTCCCAGCAGATGATCGTCGCGTGCTCGAGGCCGTCGGATGGGCGCCGACCCTGCTCGGGCGGATCGTGGAGCGCAGTGGATGCGGCGTCGGGGTCGCGGTCGCCGCCCTGGCCCGCCTCGAAGGGACCGGGTTGGTGGTCGCCGGGAACTCGTGGTGGGTTCGCCAACCTCGGGACTGATGACGACGAAAAACTCACAACTAGGAAACTGGAGTCCTATTGGCGTCCCCGGCCCGCTCGGCGTCGCTGCGCGGGTGCCACTAGGGCGAATTGGGGACTAGTGTCGGGCAGGGTGAGCCCTGTTCCCACGGTGCCGCCCGCCTGTAAGGACGGACGCGGTCCCGACGCCGTTCGAACAGTGGCGATGATTGGCGAAGCAGGGTCGTCCTCCTGCGAAGAGCCAGGATGGCGCCTCGATGAGTGGGTGCGCTCCCTCACGGGGTTGTCGGAGGCCACCGTGGCCGCGTATCGCAGCGATCTGCTGCTCATGACGCAGTGGGCCGAGCGGGCTGGTCTCACCGGCCCGTCCGAGGTGACGCGCATCGGACTTCGACGCTACCTGGCCTACCTCCAGACCCGTCGCTATGCGCGCCATAGTGTCGCACGGTCCGTATCGGCCATGCGCCGCTACTTCCGCTGGGCCCGCCGAAGCGGCCTGGTGGCCACGGACCCCACATTGCGCCTGACCGCGGCAGGTCACGGCGCCCGTCTCCCGCGGGTGTTGAACTCCGCGGAGCTCTCGACGCTGCTCGACGAACCGCCGTCGCGGGTCACCGCCGATCCTGATGCCGTCCGTCACCGCGATGACGCTGTGCTCGAGTTGCTCTATGGCAGCGGTCTGCGGGTCAGCGAAGTCTGTGGGCTGGGGCTGGGCGATGTGGACCTAGTTCGGGCGGTGGTCACGGTGTGGGGCAAAGGCGCCAAGCAGCGCCAGGTGCCGCTCAGCGCTCCGGCTGTCGAAGCAGTCGAGGTGTGGTGTGAGCGGTACCGCATAAGCATGGCTGGTCCCCAGACACCCCCCGACGCCCTTTTTATCAACCGCGTGGGACGGCGGCTGGGTCCTCGTGACGTCCGCCGCCTGCTCGACCGTCGGGCGGCCAACCCGACTCACCCCCATGCACTGCGCCACAGCTTCGCCACCCACCTCCTCGATGGCGGCGCCGACCTCCGGGTGGTCCAGGAGTTGCTCGGCCACTCGAGCCTGGCCACGACACAGCTTTACACCCACGTGAGCAAGGAGCGCCTCCGGCATGTCCACGCGGCCTCCCATCCGAGGGCGTGAGCGCTTGCCGGCGGAATTCGAATCTTCGGCGGGGCGGGGAGCAGCGACCGAGACTGGCAACGGTGCAGCGACCCAAGAGCCAACCACAGCTAACGAGCCGCCCACAGCTAACGACCCGCCCACAGTGACCGATGACGCTCCGGTGATCGTCGACACCGAGCAGACGCGCCAGCAGGCGCAGTTGGCCGCCCTGTGGGGTGACTACAAGCGCACGGGCGCCCGTGAGTTGCGGGATCGCCTGATCGTGCAGTACTCCCCCCTGGTCAAATACGTCGCCGGCCGGGTTTCGGTGGGTCTGCCTCAGAGCATCGAGCAGGCTGACCTGGTCAGTTACGGGATTTTCGGGTTGATCGACGCCATCGACAAGTACGACACGGAGCGCGGCATCAAGTTCGAGACGTATGCCATCACCCGCATCAAGGGGGCGATTATCGACGAGCTGCGCTCCATTGACTGGGTGCCCCGATCGGTCCGGGCCAAGGCGAGAGCGGTCGAACGGGCCTATGCCAATCTCGAGCGGACGCTGCTGCGCACGCCAAACGACGCCGAAGTGGCCGCCGAGCTGCAGATCAATGTGGCGGAACTGCAGCAGATCTTCAACCAGATCTCCTTCGTCGGCCTCGCTGCCCTTGACGAGGTCCTCCAGGGAGGGGATCGGGGGGACTCCACCACCCTGGGCGACACCTTGCCCGACCAGGGCGACGGTCCTATGGCGGTGTTCGAGGTGGAAGAGATGAAGCACATCCTGGCCGGAGCGATCAACCGGCTCGGACAGCGCGAAAAGATGGTCCTTACCCTCTACTACTACGAAGGTCTCACCCTGGCCGAAATAGGTCGGGTGCTCGGCGTGACCGAGAGCCGGGTGTGTCAGATTCATACCAAGGCAGTGCTGCAGCTGCGCGGGCGGATGGCATTGTCCGAGCGGGAAGCCGGTTAGCTCAAGCTCAGGTCTGCGCTACCCTGGACGGCGAACTCCCGACAGGCGGGGTTCGCGCACGCCCAGGCGCCCCCACGGTCGCTCCCTAGCGGGAGTGCACAGCGCCCGGGACTGAGGATAAACCGGTGGGAAGGAGCATGAAATGCCGCAGGCTGTCGTAACCATGAAGCAGTTGCTCGAGGCCGGTGTCCACTTCGGGCACCAGACCCGGCGCTGGAACCCGAAGATGCGCAGGTTCATTTTCGGTGAGCGCAACGGCATCTACATCATCGATCTCAACCAGACCCTGGCCCGTATCGACGTGGCCTATTCGTTCGTCCGCGACCTCGTGGCTGACGGCGGGACGATCCTGTTCGTGGGTACCAAGAAGCAGACCCAGGACCCGGTGGCCCACTACGCCACCCAGTGCGGGATGCCCTACATCAACGAGCGGTGGCTCGGTGGGATGCTGACCAACTTCACCACCATCGCCGGTCGGGTGAAGAAGATGCAGGAATACGAGCGGATGCAGGTGGCCGGCGACTTCGACGCCATGCCCAAGAAAGAAGCGCTCATCCTCAGTCGGGAGCTCGACAAGTTGCAGCGCAACTTGGGCGGCATTCGGAACATGTCGCGCCTGCCGAACGTGGTGTTCGTGATCGACACCAAGAAAGAGCACATCGCGGTGACCGAAGCCAACAAGCTCGGTCTGCCCATCGTGGCAGTGGTCGACACCAACTGCGATCCCGATCTGATCCAGTACGTGATTCCCGGCAATGACGACGCCATCCGGGCGGGCACTCTGCTGTGCCGGGTCATCGCCGACGCCGTCGAAGAGGGTCGCTACATCGCCGCCCAGCGGGCCGCCCGGTCGGGAGCAGCTGCTGAGGCGGTCGCCGCGGCGCCCGCCGTTCTCGATCCCGAGGAGGAGGCACGCCGCGCCGAGCAGCAGCGCGAAGCGCGCCGCCAAGCAGCGCTGCAGGCACAGGAACGCGAAGCCCGCCTCGCGGCGGCGAAGACCGTCGAGAGCGATCCCGCTGCCGAGTCCGAGGCGACCGAAACTGGTGTCGCGACCTCCGAGGCGACCGAAACTGGTGTCGCGACCTCCGAGGCGCCCGACGTAGAAGAGACCACCGCCTCCGACACTGCAGCAGAAGCCCCCGCAGGTGCCGAGGCATCTGAGGGTTAGGAAACCCCGCTGAGGGCACCGAGTCCCTCAGACCCTGCAGCCTGCGGGCTGCACGCAACGAGTTACCAGGTGGCGCCGTCGGCGCCACTATCCAAGAGGACCAGCAAGGAGTTTGGAGCGCACTGCGATGGCAGAGTTCACCGCCAAAGATGTAAAGGCTCTCCGCGACGCCACCGGCGCCGGGATGATGGATGCCAAGAAGGCTCTTGTGGCCACCGACGGCGATCCTGTGGAGGCGTCGAAGTGGCTGCGCGAGCGCGGCCTCGGGAAGGCTGCGGAGCGAGCCGGTTTGGACAACAGCGAAGGAGCGGTGGCTGTCGTCGTCGACGCCACCGTCGGTGCCGCGGCGGTCGTGCAGCTCAAGTCGGAGACCGACTTCGGGGCGAAGTCCCCCGACTTCGTAAATCTGGTCAACGAGCTGGCCGAGCTGGTGGCGGCGGAGGGCGAAGGGGCCGTCGACTCCAAGAAGGACGCCATCGACGACCTCAAGGTCACCCTCAAGGAAAACGTCGACCTCGGCCGCGTCGTGCGATTCGAAGCTGCCACGGGCAATGTGCTGGCCCGCTACCTGCACGAGCAGTCCGGGCGGGGGGTCAACGGCGTACTGGTCGAGTTGGCCGGCGGCACCGAAGATCTGGCCCACGACATCAGTGTGCACATCGCCTTCGGCCGACCCTCCTACCTCAGCCGCGACGAGGTTCCCGCCGACGCCATCGACGCGGAGCGGGCCCTGGCCGAGGCCGAGACCCGCAACGACGGTAAGCCGGAAGCGGCCATCCCCAAGATCGTCGAGGGCAAGCTCAACGGCTGGTTCAAGCGAGTGCCCGGCGGGGTCCTGTTGGACCAGCCGTACGCGAAGGACGACAAGCAGACCGTGGCCCAGGTCTTGGGTGGTGCCACCGTTGTCCGATTCGCTCAGGTCACCATCGGCGATTAGGAACCTGAGCACCCCGGTGGCCGCCACCCAACGAGCTCCCTGGCGTCGCGTCGTCCTGAAATTGTCGGGCGAGGCGTTCGCCAGCGAGTCGGCGGATGAGACCATCGACGGAAAAGTCGTCGAGCGGCTCGCGGCCGAGGTCGCCGAAGTCCGTCGGGAGTTGGGGACCCAAGTTGCCGTGGTGGTCGGCGGCGGCAATATCTGGAGGGGCGCCACCGGTTTTGCCGCGGGTATGGACCGGGCCAATGCCGACTACATGGGCATGCTGGCCACCGCGATCAACGCGCTCGCCCTCCAAGACGCCTTGGAGCGCCAAGGCCAACCGACGCGAGTGCAGACGGCGATCGCCATGTCGCAGATCGCGGAGCCCTATATCCGTCGTCGCGCCATCAGCCACCTGGAAAAGGGGCGGGTAGTGATCTTCGCCGCAGGGACCGGCAACCCGTTTTTCACGACCGACACCGCGGGAGCACTCCGAGCCGTCGAAATCGAGGCGGACCTGCTGCTCAAAGGGACCCACGGAGCCACCGACGGGATCTACGACGATGATCCGCGGTCCAATCCGGCGGCCCGCCATCTCGAAGAAGTGACCTTCGACGAGTACCTGACCCGAGGCCTGCGGGCCATGGATCTCACGGCAATCACGCTTTGCCGCGAAAACGCGATGCCGGTCCTCTACTTTGGGGTGATGGAGCCCGGTAACCTCCGTCGCGCCCTCGAGGGGGAGCGGATCGGTACGCTGATCCGCTAATGGAGGACGAGGGGTTCATCGAAGCGGTCATCGAGGACTGCCGCGACAAGATGGGCAAGGCCGTCGCGCACGCCCAAAGCGAGTTGTCCTCGATCCGCACGGGGCGGGCCGCCCCGGCCTTGGTGGAGAAGCTACGCGTGGAGTACTACGGCTCCGAGGTTCCCCTCCAGCAGTTGGCCGGCATCCAGTCCCCCGAAGCAAAGACGCTGCTCATCACCCCCTACGACAAGGGGGCGCTCAAGTCGATCGAGAAAGCCATCCAGCTGTCGGACCTTGGGGTCAACCCCAGCAACGACGGCTCACTGATCCGGCTTACCTTTCCCCCACTCACCGAGGAACGCCGGCGCCAGCTGGTCAAAGTGGCACACTCCAAAGCGGAGGAAGGCCGGGTGGCGGTACGCAACCAGCGCCGGGCGTCGCGCAAGGATCTCGAAAGCCTGGAAAAAGACGGGGACATCAGTTCCGACGAGCTCGAACGGGCGGAAAAGGATTTGGATCGCGTGACCTCAGAGCACGTAGGTGACATCGACCGAATGCTGGCGCACAAGGAAGAAGAGCTGCTCTCGGTTTGACCGCAAAGCCTGCGGGCGGTGCAGCACGACCTGAGCGAGGAGGACCCCCTGTGGACGAGCGCAACGACCGAGACACTCGAGAGCCAGCCGAAGGCGTGCGCATTATCGGCGCGAAAGAGGCAAAAGAGGCGCTTGAAGCAGGAGCCGCGACCGGGCGCAGGCCTGAAGACGAGCTGCGCTTCGGGGATGTGCCCCCCGCCCCATCCGGCCCGCGGCCCCCGCACCGCTTCCCTCTGCCCGATTCGGTTGACCCCGCGGCGGCTGTGCCACGTCCGCCGGTCGCTACTCCCCGCCGCCGGAGCAACCGAGCGCCCCGCAAGACCCGCGAAGCCACCCCGCCCTCTGCGGCGGCCGAGTCCCTAGAAGCAGTCCCGCTCGGTGACGACGCCACCGGCCCGGGGCTGCCGTCCCAGCCCCCGTCCGAGTGGCGGAACCCCGAGGAGCCTGTGGTGCCTATGGCCGATGACCCGTCCGTTGGGGCGCCGAGCAGCACCGAGCCGGCGGGAAGGGCCACCACTTTGGACGCGGTTTCCGAGTCCGCCGTAGTGGAGGAGTCCGAGAGCCCCGCCTATCCGGCGGCCACCCCGGAGGACCCAGCGCAAAGTGAGTTCTCGAGCACGCAGAGCGAGGATTACTCGTCCGTTGGCTATGAGCCCTCCCCCTCGTTCGGCCGTTCGGGTGGTCTCGGTCTGTACCGGAGCGACGAGTTCGGCGCCGACCTGGGGACTCCGGGCCCTCATGAACCACCGCTCCCTGACCTGGCGCTGCCCCGTCTTGACCTCCCGACGCCCGGGGAAACCGCTCCCGAACGCATCACGCTGACCAGCCACGACGGACCGGAGATGCCGCATTGGACGGACCCGCCGACGGGTGAAGTACCGAGGATCCTCGTTGGCGACCCTTCAGTCGGCGATGATGATCTAGGCGCGTGGCAAGCACTGGGAGCACGAGGCACGCGTTGGCGTGACGAAGCCGGCGATTGGGACGATGTCGAAGACATGCAGAATCTGGGGGGCGAGGAGGTCAGGATGGGCGCGCTGGACACCACCCGGGCTGAGCACTCGGACCTGTACTCCTTCGACGAGGACTTTGAGCGGCTCGAAGAAGAACGATCCGGTTCCCATCCGGTCATCAGCATCGACGCGCCCGAGGAGGCACCGGTGTCCGAGCCAGCCCAACCCGCCCCAGAGGCCCAAGCGCCGCGGCGCCCGGGACCAGCACCCCGTCGCCCGGTAAGCCGGCCGCCGGTGGGTCCCGCCGGAGGATCCCGGGATGTGGGGACGGCGGTCGCCGTGGGCGCAGCCATGGTCGTCGTGCTGCTCGTGGCCTACTTCGCGGGTTCAGCAGTACTGGCCGTAGTGGCGGCCGCGGTGGTCGGCGCCTCGGCAGCCGAGGGCTACGGCATGCTGCAGCGCGCCGGATTCCGCCCGGCGACATTGCTGGGACTAGTGGCCTCCGTGGGGATCGTCTTCGCCAGTTACTGGAAGGGCGAGGCGGCCATCCCCCTGGTGGTCGCCCTGACCTTTGCCGCGACCATGGTCTGGTATCTGTGGGGCATCGTGGACGCCCGGCCGCTGGCCAACGTGGCCGTCACCGTCATGATTTTCGTCTGGGTCGGGGTCCTCGGCAGTTTCGCTGCCCTGCTCCTCCAGGTCCACGACGGTCGGGGCCTGTTCCTGGGCACGGTGATCACGGCGGTGGCCGCCGATATAGCGGCCTACTTCGCCGGCAGCCAGGTAGGTACCCGTCCCATGGCCCCTTCGGTGAGCCCGGGAAAGACGTGGGAGGGTTCCATCGCCGGCCTGGTGGCCGCTCTGGTTGTCGGGGCGGTCATCGGCAAGACGGTCAGTCCCTGGGGAGGTATCAAGCACGGTCTCCTGCTGGGCCTCATCGTCGGTATCGTCGCTCCGTTGGGTGACCTGGCCGAGTCCATGGTCAAGCGTGATCTGGGCATTAAAGACTCGGGTGGAATCCTGCCCGGCCACGGCGGTCTGCTCGATCGCTTCGATTCGGTGTTGCTCGTTCTGCCGGCTGCCTACTACTTGGCCTTCTGGGTCCATATTCTCTAGTAGTGATCACCGTCAGCCTCGTTGGCTCCACCGGGTCGATCGGGACCCAGGCCATCGACGTCATACGGTCCCAGCCCGACTCCTACACCGTGGTCGCCTTGGGCGCCGCCACCTCCGTCGACCTGCTGGCCGCCCAAGCGGCCGAGCTTCGCCCGCAACGGGTGGCCATCGCCGATGCCAGTCGGGCCGGCGAACTCGCGGAGCGGGTCCCTCTTGGCACGCAAGTCCTGGCGGGCCCCGACGCCCTGGCCGAGATCGCCACGGGAGCCGACGTCGTCGTGAACGGGGTCGTCGGCTTCGCTGGTCTCGCCGTCACCCTGGCTGCTCTGGGTGCCGGTCGTCGCCTGGCCCTGGCCAACAAGGAATCGCTGATCGCCGGTGGCCCGGTGGTGCAGCGGGCTCGGCGTACCCCAGGGGCGGAGATCATCCCGGTGGATTCCGAGCATTGCGCAGTGCATCAATGCCTGCGGGCCATCGTGGGCGACCGCGGCATGACCGATCTGCCCGAACGGCCACCCTCGGCCCTGGCGCGCATCGTGCTCACAGCCAGCGGTGGGCCCTTTCGGGGCCGCGATCTGCGTTCCCTGGGCGAGGTCACCGTGGAAGACGCGCTCGCCCATCCGACGTGGCGGATGGGACCCAAGATCACCGTCGACTCCTCGACGCTGATGAACAAGGGGCTCGAGGTGATCGAGGCCCACGAACTGTTCGGGGTGGACTACGACCGCATCGAGGTGGTCGTCCATCCACAGTCGATCGTGCATTCCATGATCGAGACGACCGACGGGGCAACGCTGGCCCAACTGTCGCTTCCGGACATGCGCCTGCCCATCGGTTACGCCCTGGCCTACCCGCAACGCTCTACCACCCCGTTCGGGGCAATTGACTGGTCCACCCTCGGCCGATTGGATTTCGAGGCGCCGGACCGGGAGGCATTCACCTGTCTGGAGCTGGCATATGAGGCAGGGCGAACCGGAGGCACGGCGCCCGCGGTGCTCAACGGTGCCAACGAAGTGGCGGTGGCCGCTTTTCTCGACGGCCGCCTCCGCTGGCTGGACATCGCCGAGATCATCGCCGCGGTCCTGGCCGAGGTGCCCATCGTCGACCCGCTGAAGGTGGAGGACGTGCTCGAGGCGGACGCCGCGGCGCGCGCGCTGGCCGAGGTGGCGGTCGCCGGCCGGGCACCCCTTGGGGCACAGCGGTGACCGACACCGGCGAGCGCGTCGAGCCCACAGTCACCCATCCGGGCCCTTTCCTCCCGCAAGACGAGCGGCGTGGGGCGTACCTGAGGCTGCTGCTGGTTGTGGGAGCGGTGATTCTGGTCAGCGCACTGGCCGGGGTGGGCTCTACCGTGCTGGTCGTCGCGGCGATCGTCTTCATCATCGCCTTTCATGAGTTTGGGCACCTGATGGCGGCGAAAGCTTGCCGGATCAAGGTGACCGAGTACTTCGTCGGCTTCGGCCCCCGGTTGTGGTCAATACACCGGGGGGAAACCGAATACGGCGTGAAGTTGCTGCCCCTCGGGGGCTACTGCCGCATCGTCGGGATGAACTCGATAGAAGAAGTCGACCCCTCAGACGAAGCCCGAACGTATCGTCAACATCCCGTGTGGCAGCGCATCGTGGTCGCGCTGGGCGGCCCCGCAACGCACTTCGTGGTGGCTTTTGTCCTGCTGTTTGCCATGTTCTTCTTCACTGGTGACGACGGCAACATCATCACCAACGTGCCGGCATCAAACCCGATCGTGGAGATCGACGGCTTCTCTAATGGCCCGAGCCCCGCTCAGGTCGCCGGGTTCCACATCGGTGACCGCATCGTGGCCGTCGACGGCCGTCGCTACTCGACGTTCGACCAGGTGAGCGCCGTGCTCAAAGCCAGCCCAGACCGCCAGGTCAACATTGAGATCGAGCGCCAAGGGCGACTGCTGACCCTCCACCCGGTCCTGGCCGACCTGTCCAAGGTGAAAGTCGCCGGCCCCGACGCCCCGCCTGCGGTCACCAGGCCCACCGGGTTCCTGGGCATCGCCGTCGACCCCGTAACCCATTTGGGGTTCTTCGCGTCGGTGGGCCACGCGGTCACCGGAATCGGGACACTGTCGGTCAACACCGTGCACGGGCTGGCCTACAAGTTCTCCCCGACCGGCATCTCCAACACGATCCACCAGGTGGACAGCCAGAAGGCCGCCGACAGCCCGAGCGCGCAACGCTTCGTGTCCCCGGTGGGCATCGTCCGCATCGCCCACCAGGCCACCGAGATCGGGCTGGCCGAGGTCCTGTATCTGCTCGCGGTGATCAGCGTCTTCGTCGGTCTGTTCAACCTCGTCCCTATCCCTCCGCTCGACGGAAGTCATGTGGCGGTGGCCCTTTACGAGAAAGCGCGTAGCCGTGGGGGTCGTGTCCATCATCTCGACGCGAGGAAGCTGATGCCCCTCCTCTACGCTGGTCTCGTCGTGATCCTCGCTCTCGGGCTTTCCGCCTTGTTCCTGGATCTGCGCGACCTGCTGACCTAGAGGAGATGCAGTATGAGTCGGTTCGCTCGTAGGAGCACCCGTCAGGTGATGGTGGGCGCCGTGCCCGTGGGCGGCGACGCCCCCGTAACGGTGCAGTCCATGACCATCACCAAGACCGCCGATGTGGAGGGCACCCTGGCCCAGATCTACGACTTGGCGGCCGCAGGGGCCGACATCGTTCGTTGCACCTGCAACGAGCAGGCGGCAGCCGAAGGCCTGGCCCGCATCGTCCCCCGGTCCCCGGTGCCCATCGTGGCCGACATCCATTTCCATGTAGAGATGGCGCTCGCCGCGCTGGAAGCCGGCGTGCAGTGCCTACGTCTCAATCCCGGCAATCTTCGCAAGGCCGACGAGATCAAACTGATCGCCCGCGAGTGCAAGGACCGCGGTGTCCCCGTTCGCATCGGAGTCAATGCCGGATCCTTGGACAAGCGCCTGTACGAGAAGTACGGCAAAGCCACTCCCGAAGCCCTCGTCGAGTCGGCGCAGCACGAACTCGCCCTGTTCGCCGAAGTGGGATTCGACGACGTCAAGATATCGGTGAAGGCCTCCAACGTGCCCCTGATGATCGAGGCCTACCGTCAGCTCTCCGAGACCGTCGATCATCCCCTCCACCTCGGCGTGACCGAAGCCGGGCCGCCCCCGGCGGGCATTGTCAAGGGCACAGCTGGCATCGCCACCCTGCTCTCAGAGGGGATCGGCGACACGATCCGCTACTCGCTCACCGCGGACCCCGTCGAGGAAGCGAAGGCGGGACGCGTCCTCCTCGAAGCGCTGGGCCTGCGGGAACGCAAAGGCGTCGACCTGATCGCCTGTCCGGCCTGCGGGCGCGCCGAGATCGACGTGTACAAAGTGGCACAGGAGGCGATGGCCGCCCTCGAGATGCGCCAGATCCCCCTGCAGGTGGCGGTCATGGGCTGCGTCGTCAACGGTCCCGGCGAGGCGCGCTCCGCCGATTTAGGTATCGCCGCCGGTCGTCACCGCGGCCATCTGTTCATCCGCGGTGAAATCGTGCGGGTGGTCCCCGAAGACGAGATGGTTGCCGCGTTGGTGGAGGAAGCGGAAAAGCTGGTGAAGGAAGGTTTCGACGCCCGGCTGGCGGCCGCCGACCGGGGTGCGGCGGCCGAGGCCGAAGCAGACCGGCGGGCCCTGCTGGACTCAAAGGGGGCCGACGCCAACAACAGCGAAGCCCGCGTCGAACTGATCACCAGGCGCTTGGGCGAGGCGATCGACGGACCCGACCGCTAACGCACGCAGCGGTGAGCGCTCCGCCGATGGGTGCAGGGGGGGTCAGGCAGAGAGGTGATGGCCGTGCGGCCGCACCTGCCGACGCCCGCAGGTCCCCGAGGAACCGAAGGCCGCGAAGGCAGTGGGCACAATCACCCAGACTGGCCAGAAGTAGCCGAACCCGGCCATAGCCCAAATGGCGACCATCAGCAGCGAGAGGCTCACCCACCCCCCCAAACCCGACCGTCGGGGCCGCCGGCCCATCCTCTGCGCTCCGCCCGGTTCCCAACCGTTCGCTGCTGTGTCAGAAATGCCGACAGGTGCGATGTACGAGCCGCCTCCTGCAGGAGCGCTGATGGGCGGTAGGTCCGCCATCACCGCAGCGAGGTCGGCCGAAGTCCGGGCTCGGGTCACCTGCTCGATGCGTTCCTCGAACTCCTCGAGGTCGAGGCGACCGGCCGTCGTGTGCTCTTGTAGCAATGCAATGGCGCGGTCCCGCTCCGCATGGCCGATGCGAAGTGGTGGGGTCTCTTCAGCCACGAACGCAACCTCCTGATCTGCTGCCAAGCGTAGCCGCCGGCAAACAAACCGGCGGGTGGCCGAGCCCATAAATTTGGACGGGGGCCTCCCCCCACGCGTCAGGCTGGCGCGATGCCAGCGAACCTGCACCCGCGGATCATCGAGCCGGCAGAGGTGCCGTATTGGATTGCTTCGGTCCTCGTGCCCTTCTTCCAGGTGGGCAACGAGGACGCCGTCGAGCACTGGCCCCCGCACCTCGAAGCGGACCGGACGTGGGCGGTCAGCGACGAAGGGCGGATCGTGGCCAACTGCTGCGTGTTGAGCCGGGATATCACCGTGCCCGCCATCGAGGGACCGTGCCCCCCTCTGGCCATGACCGCGATCAGCGGTGTCGGAGTGCACCCCACCCACCGCCGCAGGGGGCTACTGACCAAGATGATGGCCGCCATGGTGTCCGACGGAGCGGAGCGGGGCGAGCCGCTGGCGGGCCTTGTGGCCTCCGAAGCGGGCATCTACGGGCGCTTCGGCTTCGGTCTGGCCTCTTTCGAAACGGGCGTGGTGCTCGACCCCCTTCGAAGCGCGTTCGCCCGCCTCCCCGCGCCTGTGCCGATCCGTTTGATCGACGCCGAGGAAGCGAGACAGGTGCTGCCCCCGATTCACGAGCAGGCACGTCGGCGCCGGCCGGGCGACATCAATCGTAACGAAGCAGCGTGGGGTGACGCGTGGGCCGATCTGCCGGCTCGGCGAGACGGAGCGTCGGCCGCCATGCGGGCGGTGACCGATGAGGGCTACGTGGCGTACCGGGTCCGTCACCGGATGGTGGACCGGATCGAAGCGAACCAGGTCATCGTCTACGACCTCTACGCGCGCGACCCGGAAGTGGAGGCGGCGCTTTGGCGCTTCGTGTTGGACATCGACCTGGTGGGGGAGGTCGTGGGATGGCGCCGGCCCGTCGATGATCCGTTGCGTTGGTGGCTTCGCGATCCCCGCCAGCTGCGCACCACCGCGCTTTCGGACATGTTGTGGATTCGACCCCTCGACGTGCGGGCAGCCTTGGGCGCCCGAGGGTACGGCGGGGCCGGGCGGATCGTGCTCGAGGTCGAGCCTGCTCCTGGCCTGGCCGGGGGTGACCCCGCCGCCGGTCGCTATGTGCTCGAGGCAGGACCCGACGCGGCGACGTGCCGGCGGGCCGCTCCCGGTGAGGCAGCGCAGGTCACGCTGGGGGTGGCCGCCCTCGGGTCGTTGCTCATGGGCACCGTTTCGGCCACCGTTCTCGCCGCTGCCCGGCTCCTCGAGGCCACCGAGCCCCGCACGCTGGAGCTGCTCGACCGCCTCTTCAGGACCCCCGCCGCGCCGTTCCTGGGCACCGGCTTTTGAGGCACCGGCGAGCCTGAGCAGGCAGGGGCCGCTCTTTTCTCCGTCCGGTGGCGGGTACGGTCTCGGCCTATGGCCTCGCCCCTCACCTCGCGTGCTGTCGACTTTCCCCGCTGGTATCAGGATGTGATCGCCCGGGCCGAGTTGGCCGACAACGGGCCCGTCCGGGGCACCATGGTCATCCGTCCCTGGGGCTACGCCATCTGGGAGCTGCTCCAAGGTGAGCTTGACGCCCGGATCAAGGCTGCGGGCGCCCAAAACGCTTATTTCCCGCTTTTCATCCCTGAGTCCTACCTGCGCAAGGAAGCCGAGCACGTCGAGGGCTTCAGCCCCGAACTCGCCGTGGTAACCCACGGCGGAGGCGAGGAGCTGGCGGAGCCGGTAGTGGTGCGCCCCACCTCGGAAACCATCATCAACTCGTACTTCGCCAAGTGGGTGCAGAGCTACCGGGACCTGCCGTTGCTCATCAACCAGTGGGCCAACGTGGTGCGCTGGGAGCTGCGGCCCAGGCTTTTCCTGCGGACCACCGAGTTTCTTTGGCAGGAAGGGCACACCGCCCACGCCACCGAGGCGGACGCCAAGGCCTATGCCCTGCGCATCCTCGACGAGGTGTACCACTCCACCATGGTCGACGTGATGGCCGTTCCCGTGCTGACCGGTCTCAAAACGGCGCGTGAGCGATTCGCGGGGGCCATCCGCACCTGGACCTGCGAAGGGATGATGGGCGACGGAAAGGCGTTGCAGATGGGCACTAGTCACGAGTTGGGCCAGAACTTCTCCAAGGCTTTCGGCACCCAGTTCTCGTCCCCTTCTGGAGGGTTGGAGTACGCGTGGCAAACCTCGTGGGGCGCATCGAGCCGGCTTATCGGGGCGCTGATCATGGCGCATGGTGACGACAACGGTCTGCGTCTGCCGCCCGCGCTCGCTCCGCGTCAGGTAGTGGTGGTCCTGGTGCGGGACGAGCCGGAAACCCGGGCGGCGGCCACCGCCCTGGTAGCGGAGTTGGCCGCATCAGGCATCCGGGTGCTGCTCGACGAGCGAACCGAGGTCAGCTTCGGGCGCCGCTCGGTGGACTGGGAACTCAAGGGTGTGCCGGTGCGCGTGGAGATCGGACCACGCGATCTGGCCCAAGGTCAGGTCACCCTGGTTGAACGGATCCCGGCACGAAAAACGCAGGTCCCGCTCGTCGCGGTGGCCGGGCAGGTAGCTGCCGCATTGCGCAGCGCCCAGGAGCAACTGCTGGCCGAGGCCGAGGCGCGACACGCGGCGCGCACCACCACGGTGCGGTCGGCAACCGAGGCTTTGGCTGCCGCAGAGGACGGTTTCGCGGTCATGGCTTGGGACGAGCTGGGGCTCGAGGGAGAAGCGGAGCTGGCCGGGGCCGGGGTGACCGTTCGCTGCCTTCTGCGTCCCGACGGGACCCGGGCGCAAGCCGTCGACGAGGCTGGCCTCGAGGCGGTGGTTGCGCGCGCCTACTGATGGTGCGACGCAAGGTGACCCGAAGCAGGACGTTTGCGCCCTATACTTTGGGGACGCCTCCTGGCTGATCAGGGGGCGCCGAGCAGTACTGGCGTGGGCCGAACCTGCCTGGGCAGGACGCCCACGCTTTTGTTTGCGGTCCTTGACGAGGAGGTGATGATGGGCCGGACGGAGACCATTCGCGAGCTGGCCGAACCCATCGTTACTGACGTGGGCCTCGAGCTGTGGGATGTGGAGGTGAGCACCGGCATCGTCCGGGTCCTGGTGGACCGGCCGGCCGGCGTCGACCTCGACGCACTCACCCAAGCGAGCCGGGGACTCTCCGCGGTGCTGGACGCCCACGAAGAGTTAGTCCCCTCAGGCCGCTACGACCTCGAGGTGTCGAGCCCGGGCATCGAGCGGACGCTGCGCACCCCGGGCCAGTACCAGCGCTACTTGGGTTCCGAAGTGGCAGTCAAGGTGGCGGCGGCAATCGACGGCAGCCGCCGGCTGCAGGGAACCTTGCTCGATGCCGGCGAGGAGGGAATCGTGCTGGTTCCCGTCGAGGCCGCGACCGAACGCGTCGCCATCGCCTATTCGAATATCCAACGCGCCCACCTCCTTGCGTCGTGGAGCAGTTCCTTGTCCGCCACACCCAATGCCATACCGGGTCGCTCACGGCCCAATGCCCGCGCCCGATCGCGTTCCGACGCCGAGAAAAAGCCGGCCAACGCCGGTGCCCGCTCGGCCGCCGGTCCTGCGCCTGAACCGAAGGACGCTTGATGAAAGACAGTTTCGCCTTCCTCGATGCACTCCAGCAGATCGCCAAGGACAAGGGCATCAGCGTTGATGTGTTGCTGGACGCTTTGGCCAATGCCCTGGTAGCGGCCTACAAGCGAATCCCCGATGCCGCCGAGGAGGCGGTCGTCACCATCGACCCCGAAACGGGGGAGATCAAGGTCTACGGCCAGGAACTCGACGAGGACGGCAACGTCGTGCGTGAGTGGGACGATACGCCGAAGGACTTCGGACGTATCGCCGCCCAGACCGCCAAGCAGGTGATCCTGCAGCGCATCCGGGAGGCGGAGCGCGACCTCAAGTACGAGGAGTACGCCGGCCGGGAGGGCGACATCGTCACCGGCATCATCCAGCAGAGCGACAACCGTTACACGTTGCTCGACCTGGGGAAAGTGGAGGCCCTGCTGCCGCAGGCCGAGCAGGTGCCCTACGAGCGCTACGAGCACGGCGCCCGCCTCAAGGCCTACATCGTCGAGGTGCGCAAGACGACCAAGGGGCCGCAGATCGTCGTCAGCCGCACGCACCCCGGGCTGATCAAGCGCCTCTTCGAACTCGAGGTGCCCGAGATCTCCAGTGGCGTGGTCGAGATCAAGGCGGCGGCCCGGGAGCCCGGGCACCGCACCAAGATCGCGGTGTGGTCCAACGACACCAACGTGGACCCCGTGGGCGCCTGCGTGGGAGCCCGAGGGGCGCGGGTGCGTATGGTCACCAATGAACTGCGGGGGGAGAAAGTGGACATCGTCCCCTTCTCCGATGACCCCCGGGAGTTCGTGATGCGAGCACTGCAGCCGGCCAAGGTCAAAGACGTGCATCTCGACGATGACACCGGGACGGCCACCGTGATCGTCCACGACTTCCAGCTCTCGCTGGCCATCGGCAAGGAGGGGCAAAATGCCCGCCTCGCGGCGCGCCTCACGGGCTGGCGGATCGACATCAAGAGCGAGAGCCAGATCGCGGAAGAAGAGGCCTACGCCAACCAGGATTGGGCCGAAGGCGAATGGGTGGAAAATGAGGCGGGTGACATGGTCTGGCAGTCCGCCGAAGGGGGCGAAGCCGTCTCAGCCGAGCAGTGGTCGGCCGGCACGGCCGACACCGAGGACGCGACTGATGTCGTCGGCGGCTCCGGCGCGGACGCCGGCGAAGCGGCGCCCCTGAGCGCTCCTGACCACGGCGAGGAGCCAGTTGTCGCTGAGTCGGGTGACGCCGAATCGGGCGACGCCCCCGGCGACCAAGGAGAGAGCCGGTAGACTCGGGGGGCCCGGTCCGGACGTGTGTTGGCTGTCGCCAGCGCGCTTCGGCTGCCGGGATGGTAAGGGTGGCCCGGACGAAGGACGGGACGCTGGTTGTGGACCGCAGCGCCGCCGGTCGCGGCGCGTGGTTATGCGCCGTCAGTTCGGATGTTGTCTGTCCGGACACCGTGCCTCAGGAGGCTTGCCTCCTGGAAGCGGGACGTCGAGGAGGCTTTGCCCGAGCGTTCCGGGCTCCGGTCGAACAGGCGGCAGTCGCCGCACTGCATGCGGCGATGCGAGAACGTGCGAGGATGGTAGACGCCACGAGGGTGGCACCAAAGTAGGTAGAAGGGACTGACGCAGGAACTTGGCCAAGAAAATCCGGGTGTACGAGCTGGCACGTGAGCTCGGCCTCACCAACAAAGAAGCGCTGGATCTGTGCATCGCGCTGGGTATCGGCGTGAAGAGCCACTCCTCGAGCATTGAGGACCAGCAGGCCGACCGCGTCCGTCGCAAGGCGGAGCGCGAGGGGCTGCGACGCGACGTCTCGCCGGCCGAGGATGCTGCTCCGGCCGCCCCGACACCCGCTTCCGCGCCCGCTGACACCGAGTCTCGTCGTCCTGCGGCTTCCAGCCGCCTGGTGACCAGTCGCCCCGAGACGCCGGCGGTGGCCGAGCGGACCGCGACGACCGCACCCCTCGAGCACGAGCCGCTCGTACTCGAGCGCCCAGCCCCCGCCCCCGTCGCCCCAGCCCACCAGGCCCCTGCCGCCTCCGCCCCCGCGCGCCCTGCACCCACCCCCCCACCCCCTCCGGAAACAAGCGTCCAGCGCCCCGCCGCGAGCAC